>JABAHP010005184.1_pt1 | contig 42471 bp, 35 predicted proteins | sample 7062081 | NCBI WGS metagenome assembly JABAHP01 (sample SAMN14534357, study PRJNA622989) | marine sediment metagenome | biome: marine biome [ENVO:00000428]; feature: marine pelagic biome [ENVO:01000023]; material: deep marine sediment [ENVO:00002113] | place: India: Gulf of Kutch | collected...
CTACATCAGAGGATTGTGTACCTTCATTAATTATTTCCTTTACTGCATCAACAATTTCTTCATGACCATCATACATTATACAAAGATTTATGAAATTTTGGTTATGATCCTTAGTAAATTCAATTAACTCTTCAATTTTTCTTCTTGCTTTTTCTGGTAGCATCGAAATTCTACCAACCACATTGAATTTTACTTTTTCTTCTTTTACAATTGATTCATTTATAACAGTATCAACAGCTTTAACCATGATTTTATAGATATAATTAAGTTCCTCAGGACTTCTCTTCTTTACATTTTCAAGGGATAGTATATATAAACTTAGATAATGGATCCCAGCATCAAAAAAATCAAAAAGTCTCTTTTTCAGGTTCTCATATCCGACTAAGTGACCAAAATTGATGTCTAAATTTCTTTTTGCAGCCCATCGTCTGTTTACGTATAGAAGCGGAAATCTCTTCTAAATTCCATCAACGATGAGTCCAATATGCTTTGGTAACCTATCTTTAGCTTTTTCTTTTAACTCCTCTAAAGTTATCTCCATCTCTTCAGAAAAATCTTATGTTAGTTTCAATATTAATATAAATATTAAAAATATTAATTTTATCTAAAGTCTATTTCAATTCAGAATTTCTTTTTTTAATTTTAGCTAAAAACTAAAACTGAAACATGTTAAATAGCTCAAAATTTATCTCAATGTGATAATAACGGTTTCATTTTTTAAGTTTTGAATGTTTCTAAAAGATAAATAATATTATTCAAAATATATACCACTTATAAGAATTTGAACTATTGCGAATATTAGTCTACTGAGAATTTTTAAATAAACAATTCTTTTACTAAGAATAACATTTAATTAGATAACTTTTTGAACAAATAAATATTACATTATATTATTTATTTTTTCATTGGAAAAAAGGAAATTTAACAATTTAAGAGACCGGTTAATGCTTTCTAACGATTATCTATTTTCGGACATTGGAATTGACTCAATTGGCTTTCATGCTCCAAGACATTATGTCAAATTAGAAGAGCTTGCTATAAAGAGACAAGTAGACCCAGAAAAATACAAAAAGGGTTTAATATCTAAAGAAATGCGAGTAGCTGATATCGATGAAGATATTATTTCTCTTGGATTAAAAGCAGGATATAATGCTCTATTAAGAGGAAATATCTCTCCTAAGAGTATAGATGCCTTATTTGTGGGTACAGAGACAGAGGTATACGCAGCTAAAAGTGTCTCGAATATTTTCGCCGAAATGTTGGAGATCTCGCCCAATAGCCTCACACAAGATATATACAATGCCTGTGCTGGTGGAACTTTAGCAATTCTCAATGCCATCGCCTTAATTGAAAAAGAAATTATAACTAGAGCTCTCATTATAAGCACGGACATTTCATCATATCACCTTGGTTCCCCTGGTGAACCTACGCAGGGATCTGGAGCTATTGCGCTTGTTATTTCGAAAAATCCTCGAATTGCTAAATTTAGTAAAAATTTTGGAAAAGTCTCTGGTAATGTTAATGATTTTTTCAGACCCCCAAATGATAAAAATGCACGAGCATTTGGTAAATATTCACAAGATGCTTATATCAATTTCCAACTTAGTGCATATGATGATTTAATCAATCATATTGGGGATTTTCATGCAGATTTTTATACATTTCATGCACCATACTCCAAACTTCCGCTAAAGATAATGCAACAAATAATATTAAAACGCTGGATTAAACATATTAATGAACTACCTAAAATTGAGAGAAAAACGATTAGATCATCTATCCTCAAAAAACTTGATCATTTCCTTCACGATGTAACTGTATTACCAGAATATCTTTATTTAAAACTAAAAGAAAGAGGGTTTTCTTCTCCAACTTTAGAGAGATTTTCATATTGGGTAAATACAAATGTAAAAGAAAGAGTACTTCCTCAATTAAACGTACCAATGCATTTTGGTAATATGTATAATGCTTCGCTCTGGGCTCAAGTCCTCTATCTTCTCGAAAATCAAGCTCGGATTTATGATACCATTTATTTCGGTTCATATGGTTCAGGAGCAACATGTATCTCTGGTCTATTAAAAGTTCAAGATGGTTTTAGTGAAATTCTCCAAAAAGGGCCTCATATTAATGATTTCATAGATTTAAAAAAGAGAAAGAGTGTTCAAGAATACGAATCCATTAAGAATGGTCATACTAAACCAGAGATATTATTAGGTCATATTATTGAACATGAACAAAATAATAATAGAGGATTTACACTTCATTTTTGTGATGAAGGTTGCCTTATTCCAAATATTAAAGGGCTAGATCGGTGTCCTAAAGGTCATTCAGGATATCATAAACGATTTTTCCCTCTTTTTGCAAAGTTAGATAGTGATCCAATTGCTCAATCAGATATTAATGATCTCAAATATTTAATGGAAGGATATGTAAGAGTAGCAAATAATGCAAAAAGAGGTAATGCATTAGAATATGAAATCAGAAGGGTTGAAAATGAAAACGAGGAAGATATAAATGCAAAGGGATTATTAAATTGGAGTCCAATCTATTTACCAATCCCAGAAAAGTATTTAGTAAAAAGGGATAATCAAGTCCAAGATCTATCAACCCCAATTTTATAACTAGATTGTCGAATTAAAAGACTTTACTTATAAATTGTTAAGAATATAATCTAGAATTTCTTTTTAGTTTGAGAAGGTAAAAGAAATTGTTATTAAATTTAAAGAATAAAGAATTTATTATTAAATAGTGAAAATATAAAAATGGATAAAAATTACGATCAAATTGTTAAGTTAAAAGATGGTCGCAAGCTCGGTTACGCGGAGTTTGGTGTTCCTGAGGGGAAGCCAATTTTTTATTTTCATGGTCACGGTTCATCTCGTCTGGAACCTAAAATGTATGGTTTCGATGATAAGCATTTTAATGTTCGTCTTATAGCGATAGATCGTCCCGGAAGAGGCTTATCAGATTTTAAAGAAAATAGAACGATATTGGATTGGCCTGATGATGTTATTGAGTTAGCTAACAATTTAAATATTCAAAAATTCGCAGTTCTGGGAGGATCTGGTGGATGTCCCTATGCATTAGTATGTGCATTAAAAATACCTGAACGTTTAACCTATTGTGGGATTGTTTCTGGACTTGGTCCAATTGACTTAGGCTTGGAGGGTATGGAAAAAGGGAAGCAGAAAGAACTTAATATAGCAAAAAATAAACCTAACCTTTTAGCTAGATTTTATAAGATTATTCAGAAAAAAATTTTGAAAATGAAAAACCAAACACTTGATGATCTTGAAAAGACATTTCAAAAACGATCTAAAAATTTGCCAGAACCAGACAAAAAAATTATGGTAAATCCTAATAAATTACCTTTATTTGTTGAATTAATGGCAGAACCCTTTCGTCAAGGAGTTAAAGGAGTCGTTCACGATATCAAATTATTAAGTTCGGATTGGGGGTTTAACTTAGCAGAGATCCCAACAAGCATCAAAGTATTTCTATGGCATGGCGAATTAGATACTAGTGTACCTATAAGAATGGGGAGATTATTATGCAAAGCTATCCCTAATTGTACCAGTAAATTTTATCCAAATGAAGCTCATATATCCACGGCGATTCATCACATAGAAGAAATATTAGATTGTCTTACACAATAAACCTAAAAAAAGATATCCCTAAGCCTTTTTTAAAAGAATATGAAATTATTATATTATTCCATTTATTCATCTCTCCACCTTTTAATATCACTTTCTATACCAATTTGATCAAGAATCCTCCCAACAGTATGATTGAGAAGTTCTTCTACGGATTCTGGTTCAATATAATAAGAGGCAATTGGTGGAGCAATTACAACCCCTAATCTTGCTAACTTAAGCATATTTTCTAAATGTATAGGACTTAGAGGACTTTCTCTTACAACAAGAATGAGTTTACGATTTTCTTTTATTGTAACATCCGCCGCTCTCACAATTAGATTATTAGAATATCCGTTAGCAATTGCTGATAAGGTTTTCATAGTACACGGGACAATGATCATTCCCTCGGTTTTAAATGATCCACTAGCAGGTGGAGCAGTCAAATCATTTACGTCATAATAATTAGTAGCCATTTCTTCTAAATCAGTAATTTTTATGTTAGATTCATTTATCAGTACTTGTCTAGCCGCTTTTGATATTATTAATTCAGTTTTTTTGTTTTTTTGTTTCAAAATCTTTAGTAATTTAACTGCGATTGATATACCTGAAGCACCGGTTATTGCAATGATAAACATAATTCTCACAGATAATTGATTGTAAATTTAAATTTCTTCTAAGTATTAATTAATTAGGAATAATAATTATTTTTTGTATTGATCTTAAAAGTGTATAAAGTAATACGATTCTAAGATAAAATTGATGGTTGATTATGAGTGAATATAATTCTGAAATCTCTGGATTTTATAACTTATCAATAAAAAAACGCAGAAAATTATTATCTAAACTTATTAAATTTAATGAAGATGAGATAAAACTTCTGGAAAATTTAGGATATTTTTCAGAGTCTCAAATTGATACATTTATAGAAAATGTTATAGGTTCTTATCAATTACCAATTGGAATTGCTTGTAATTTTAAAATAAATAATAAAGATTATTTAATCCCTATGGTTATTGAAGAACCCTCAGTTGTAGCCGCTGCCTCAAATGCTGCAAAAATAGCAAGAAAACATGGAGGGTTTCATTCTGAAAATGTTCAATCAGTGATGATATCTCAGATTCAGATAACTAATTTAAAGAAAATTGAAGATGTCAAAAAAAAATTAGAGGAACATAAAGAAACCATTTTAAAATCTGCAAATGAGAATGATCCACTCCTAGTAGAATTAGGAGGGGGCGCTTTTGATTTTGAAGTTCGAGAATTAAAAACGAGAAAAGGAGATATGCTGATTGTCCATCTATTAGTTGATGTTTTAGATGCTATGGGGGCGAATGTGGTAAACACAATGGCTGAGAGTATTAGTCCATATATTGAAGAAATCTCTGGAGGTAAGATATACCTTAGAATTGTATCCAATTTAGCGACCTATAGAGTAGCAAAATGTGAAGCAACGTTTGATAAAGACTTATTAGGTGGAAGAGAGGTTATTGAAGGGATTTTAAATGCATACGAGTTTGCACTCGCTGATCCTTACAGAGCTACAACTCATAATAAAGGAATAATGAACGGAATTATAGCTTTAACAATAGCTACAGGAAATGATACTCGTGCTATTGAATCTGGAGCACATGCATATGCTGCATTAAGTGGACAATATTCTCCGCTAACTAAATTTGAAATTGATTCAGATGGAAACTTAGTAGGAAAGATAGAAGTTCCTCTTGCTTTAGGTATTATTGGAGGGATGACTAAATTACATCCTATGGCTCGATTAGTTTTAAAAATTTTAAATATTAAAACTGCAAATGAACTTTCTCAAGTAGCAGCTGCACTCGGATTAGCGCAAAATGTGGCAGCCTTAAGAGCTTTAGCTTCAGAAGGAATACAAGAAGGCCATATGGTTTTACATTCAAGAAATATTGCAAAACTTGCAGGCGTACCAGAGAATATGATAGAAAAAGTAGCAAATAAACTAGTTCAGGATAAGAAGATTAGAGTTGATTATGCAAAAGAAATTTTAAGAAGAATGCAAAATAATGAAAACCTTTAGTTTTATAAAATTTGTTTCTGTAACTCAACTTATTAGTCAAATAGATTATGGTAATAAACTTATTGAGTCGATTAAATTTTATGGGATTTAGAGATTATATAAATAAAATTGATAATGAGGGTTTACTTCAAAAAATTGATATTGAAGTATCAAAAAAGTTAGAGATTTCTGGAATTTTAAAAGAAATAGAACCAACTCCAGTGATTTTTAATCAAGTTAAAGAATCTAATTATCGAGTAGTTGGTAATGTTTTCTGTACTAAAAATGTAATTGCTTCATATTTCGGTGTTACTCCTGCAGATCTCATACCAATGCTTTCTAAAGCGATTATAGAACGTTCAGAACCAGAAATTGTTTCTAAAGCTCCTTGTCAAGAAGTAATAGAGTCAGTCGTTGATTTAGATAGACTTCCAATTTTATTCCACTGCGAAAAAGATGGTGGAAACTACATTAGTTCTGCTGTGGTTATAACAAGAGATCCTGATTATGGACAAAATATGGATTTTCATCGAGCAATGCAATTTTCTAAAGAACAATTTGCTACTCGAATAGTTAGAGGACGTCATTTTCATAAATTTTTAGAAAAAAATAGTGAATTAGACGTGGCTTTTTGCATAGGAAATACTCCAAACATTCTTATTGCTGGAGCTACTTCTGTAGATATTGGGGTTGATGAATTACAAATTGCAAATGCATTAGAACCAATTAAAGTTGTTAAAGCAAATTCAGTAGATCTTCTAATCCCCGCAGAAGCTGAATTCATATTAGAAGGTCGTGTTTATTTAGAAGAAAAACATTCAGAAGGTCCTTTTGTTGATTTAACTGAAACTTATGATACAATTAGAGAAGAACCTATTTTTGAAGTAAAAAAAATTACTCATAGAAAAGATGCGATTTGGCAAGCTTTATTACCAGGTGCGCTTGAACATAAAATATTAATGGGGATGCCTCGAGAGCCTACAATATTTAATAAAGTAAACGAAGCTGGTGTAAAATGCTTAGACGTAAATGTCAATCCTGGAGGTTGTTCATGGTTACATGCAATAGTTCAAATTGATAAAAAGTCAGAGGATGACGGTAAAAAAGCGATAATTGGAACTTTTGCAGGACACAGAAGTTGTAAACATGTTTTTATTGTTGATAATGACATCAATATTTACGATCCTCTCTCTGTAGAATGGGCAATGGCAACTCGCTTTCAAGGAGATGATAGAATGATTATTAAAGATAAAGAACCAGGAAGTAGTTTAGATCCTAGTGCTGAACCTGGAACAAAAATGACAACAAAAATTGGTTTTGATCTAACTAAACCTCTTGTTGTTAAAGGAAAAAGTTTTGATCTAGCTGAATTTCCTAATGTTGATATTAATAAATACTTCTAAAATAAAGAGTTGGTAAGAATGAAATTAACATCAGAAGAACAAGATATGCTAGATGGTAAATATGGAAAAGCTGCTCAGAAATCAATGGAAATTTTAACCACATTAGGTGAAATATTTGATGCTGAAAATATGGTTGATGTTTATGGTGTTCAAATAGCCGGAGTCTCATATGCTAATCTTGGTGAAGCAGGCTTAGATTTTTTAAGTGAAATGGCAGAGGATGGAAAGGTCAGAGTATTAACGACTTTAAATCCTGCCGGGATGGATCGTGAAAATTGGCAAGCATTAGGGATAGATGAAGAGTTTGCTAAAAATCAGAATCGTGCAATTGATGCTTTTGCAAAAATGGGTATAATTACAACTTGCTCTTGTACACCTTATTTGATTGGGAATGCTCCTCATTATGGTCAACATCTTGCTTGGGCTGAAAGTAGTGCTGTTTGTTATTCTAATTCTGTTATTGGTGCAAGAACTAATCGCGAGGGAGGTCCAAGTGCTTTAGCGTCAGCAATTACAGGGAAAACTCCTAAATATGGGTATCATTTGGATACGAATCGTCATGGAGAAGTTTTAGTTAAAGTTAATGCTAAAGTTACAGGTACAGACGAATTTGGTGTGTTAGGAAAAATAATTGGTGATAAATTAGTTGAATTAGGAATGAAAATACCGTATATAATAGGCATTTCTAGCGCTACTGTTGAAGAACTCAAGTCATTTTGTGCCTCTATTGCCACTTATGGGGGAACAGCGTTATTCCATATGGAAGGAATAACACCAGAGTATAATAATTATCCTAAACCAAGTAATGTTACACTTGAAATAAACCAAAAAGATCTGGATAAAACACGGAAGGAACTTATTGACGATGATATTGAGATAGATTTTGTTAGTATAGGTTGCCCCCATGCTTCAATTCACGAAATTGAAAGAATTGCCAATTTATTAGGAGGAAAAAAAGTAAAAAAAGAATTTTGGATTACAACAGCACGACCTACAAAAAAAATAGCAGATGAAGCTGGTTATTCTAAGATAATTGAAGATGCAGGAGCAAAATTTGCAGCAGATACTTGTTGTGTTGTTGCTCCAATTAAAGGACGTTTCAATGGAATAATGGTAGACTCAGCAAAAGCATGTTATTATGGTCGAGCTAAAAATAAATTTAAGGTTAAAATTGGGTCAATTGAAGAATGTGTGGAGGAGGCAGTAAAATGAAGTTAGAAGGTAGAAAAATCTATAAGGGTATAGTTGAGGCAGAAGCCATTGTAACGAAAGAGGGGATCTCATTTTACGGTGGTGTTGATCCTGATACAGGGAAAGTAGTCGAAGTTGGGCATGAACTTGAAGGTAAATCAATAACAGGAAAAGTATTGGTTTTCCCCACAGGCAAAGGTTCAACAGTTGGCTCTTATACTATGTATAGAATGAAAAAAAACAATATGGCTCCTGCAGCAATAATCAATAAACAAATTGATACTATAATAGCGGTGGGCTGTATTATCAGTGAAATCCCTTGTATAGACAAAATTGATATAGATAACATAAAATCTGGACAAAATATTGTTGTTAATGGTTCAGAGGGAACAATCGAAATAAAAGATTAGTATAATTTTGGTGTTTATGAAATCTTCTGCAATAGCTCATTCAAACATTGCGTTAATAAAATATTGGGGTAATTGGAGCAAGGTTTCTCCCTCTCTAAATATCCCTTTGAATGATAGTGTAAGTATGACGAAATATGGGCTCTCAGAAAATAGTCACTTACAAACTCATACTACTATAGAATTTTCAGAAGATTTTAAGGCAGATGAGGCGATATTAAACAATTACTTATTAAAAGGAAGAGATATGGAAAGGGTTTTAAAAATCATTAATCCATTAAAAAAACTAAAAAAAATTGATTATAAATTCAAATTGATGAGTTTTAATGACTTTCCTACTCAAGCAGGGTTAGCATCTTCAGCAGCTGGTTTCGCAGCACTTACGATTGCTACAGCTAATGCGTTAAATTTGGATCTAACTAAAGAAGAATTATCTACATTCGCAAGATTAGGTTCTGGGTCTGCAGCACGTTCAATTCATGGTGGTTTTGTATATTGGCATCAAGGTATTTCCCATGAAACCTCTTTTGCAGAAAAGATATGTAATCCAAATGATTTTGATATCAACGCAATTATTGCTGTAATTAGTGAAGGAAAAAAGGATGTTACATCTGATACAGGTCATAAATTGGCAAATACAAGTATTTTCAATGAAATAAGAGTTAAGAAATCGCAAGAACAAGCTAAAGAAATCAAAGCTGCAATACTAGATGATGATTTTAAGAAGGTTGGAATGATTGCAGAAAAAAATTGCTTGTTAATGCATTCCACAATGATGACATCTGAGCCAGCGTTATTTTATTGGAGTCCAATTACTTTAAAAGTAATAAAAAAAGTATTACATATACGAAAATCCGAAAATTCAGATTGTTTCTTTACTATCGATGCAGGACCAAATGTACACTGTTTATGTAGACCAGAAATCATAGATTACATTAAAAATACTGTGGAAAATATTGAAGGCGTTAATAAAACGATTCTTGTAAAACCCGCTGATGATTCTTATTTAACAAATGAACATTTATTTTAGTAATGACTAGAATTACTACTTTTCTTTATCCAACTTTTTAAATAAAGTTAAAAATTATTTATCAAAGTCATAGATTGAGATTTTAATATATATTTGATTATCTATTAAATTGATCATAAAAAAGAAGCATAATTGGTGAAAAATTTGGGAACTGGAAAAGGATATGGAAAAACTATACTCTTTGGCGAAATTTATTTCTTATCTCAGAAATAAACGCAAACATTTTGTTGTGTATGGTCTTCCAGCAATCGCATCAGCATTAGGTTCGACTACGACTGCTGAAGTTAAAGTAGTTAATGGTAATGGGTGGATAGTTGATGATCAAAGATTAGCAACACCAGGATATAAAAAAAAAAAGTTTAAAGAAGCTGAACAGTCAATCAAAAATGTAATCGAACACTTGAAAGTAGACACCCAGAACCAAAAACTTGAAATTAGATTTGCAGGGGACTTGATTGCAGCTAGTGGGGTCGGAGCTTCAGCAGCTCAATGTACTTCGCTTTCTCGGGCTTTAAATACAACTTTCAATCTCAACTTAAATGAAAAAGAAATAAACGAGGCAGCTTATGAAGGAGAAAAGGCATACCATGGTACTCCTTCAGGTATTGATAACACAGCCTCTACATATGGTGGTTTAATTTGGTTTGTTAAAAACTTAAGTGGTGGAAAAAATACAATGGATCTTCTCCAATCACCAAAAAAAATGCCCCTAGTTATAATAAATTCGGGATTAACAGCATCAACTACAGAAGTAGTAGCTGATGTTCGAAGGTTAAAAGAATCATCTCCTGAAAAATTTAAAAAAATCTTTAATAAATATGAGAACTTGGCAAACATTGCTAAAAACGCCTTACTCGAAGGAAAGATTAACATTATAGGGGATTTAATGAATCAAAACCACAAATTATTACAAGAAATTACAGTATCTGGAGAGATTAACGACTTTTTGGTCGAAATTTCTATAGAAAATGGGGCTATTGGAGCCAAAATGACAGGAACGGGCCGAGGTGGTTTAGTTATAGCTTTAACTGAAGATGTAGAAAGTCAAGACAAAATCGCTAAGGTTATAGAAAAAGAAGGATATGATGCTTGGAAAACCATGATTGGATGAGTGATAGGTAAAAATGAAAAGTGAGAATGAGATTTTCTTATTAAAATTAGGAGGTAGTTTATTAACTGACAAGAATAAACCTTTCTCTCTAAGGGAGGAGGTTTTAGAAAAATGCATTAACCAAATTATTGAAAGTAAAAAATCAGTTATTTTGATTCATGGGGGTGGATCATATGGGCATCCAATTGCTAAAAAATATCAAATTTCTAAGGGATTAAATGATGAGATAGATAATCAGATAATTGGGCTTTCTAAAACCCACGATTTTATGAATAAATTTAACTCAATAATAATTTCCAAATTTTTAGAAAGAGGACATCCAGCTATTTCAATACAACCATCTAGTATTTTTCTAAAGGAGTTTAATCAAATAAAACTAAAATCGATCGAGCCAATTGAAAAATTGCTTGAACTTGGTATTATCCCCGTTTTGTATGGTGATATTATATTAGGTTGGGATAATTATTTTTCAATTCTTTCAGGAGATCAGATCATTTTAAAATTGTGTGAAAAAATTCAAAATTTTGGAATTTCAAAAGTTATCTTTGCCATTGAAACGGATGGTATCTTTATAAAAGATAATGGAGACGTAAAACTTGCTTTAAATTTAAGCAACGATGATTTAGATAATTTAAAATTAGCTGATTTGGATCGAAAAATAGATGTCACAGGTGGAATGAAAAGTAAAGTAGAAACCATTAAGGAGATATTAAAGTTTAATATCCCTGTTCAAGTCATAAATGGACTTAAGGATGGAAATATTCTAAACTCATTGCGTAATCAATCCTTGGAATGTACTAATATCGAATTAGCACCTGATAAAAAATTTGGGAGCAAAATTTACAATAGGAAAATAGAGCACTTAAAAATCCCTTTAAAGTATAATGTTCAGCATTCAAAGAATTATTTTGATGATATAAATTTAATTCATCATCCTCTACCAGAGTTTGAATTAGACGATATCGATCTTTCAGTAGATTTTTTTAAAAACAAAATTTCCGCTCCAATTTGTATTGCAGCAATTACAGGAGGTCATGAGATATCTAAAGCCATTAATAATATTTTGGCAAATGCAGCTAATTCAGAAAATATAATAATGAGCGTTGGTTCTCAAAGAATAGGTTTGGAAGATCCCTCCACAATAGATTCATTTAAAGTTGTCCGTGATGTTGCTCCTAATATCCCCATAATTGGTAATATAGGAGTTGGACAGTTATGTGATCCTAATTTTAATCTGGATCAGTTTAAAAGATGCATTGAGATGATAGATGCAGATGTTATGGCTATACATTTAAATGCTCTGCATGAATTAACTCAGAGCGAAGGCAGTCTTTCTTATAAAAATTTTGAAGATATCTTTAAAGAAATTAGAAAAAATCTAAAAATTCCTATTATAGCTAAAGAAGTTGGATCTGGTTTTAATAAGGAGTTAGCTTTAAAACTTGATTCGTTAGGAATCGATGGATTTGATGTAGGAGGGTTGGGAGGTACTAGTTTTGCTGCAATAGAGTCAATACGCGATGATTACAGTTATGAGGAATACACTCGAAAAATTGCAGATACTTTCCGAGAATGGGGCAATCCAACACCCGTAAGTATAATTAATGTTAGAAAAATGACTCAAAAGCTTATAATAGCAACAGGAGGCTTAAGAAATGGCCTAGATATTGCTAAAGCAATCTCAATTGGAGCAAATATTGGCGGATTTGCATTTAAGTTTTTAAAAACAGCATGGAAAGATTATACTAATAACACATTTTCAAATAGTATCAAGGAGATAAAAANNACAAGAACTAAGATCCTCACTATGGTTAATGAATGTGGATAAAATTGATAACTTAATAGGTAATGTAGATAAAAGGGTACTATTGGGTGATTTATATCAATGGATTAATCAATGAATTTTTGTCATAATTCTTTTTCTTCCAATGAACTACCTATTTCATTAATAAAATTGGAAAAACTCCCTAATTTTCCTGTGAAGTTTTCTATTTGATCATTATAGAGTTTAATAAATTTAGAAGATAATTTTTCTAATTCCTTATTTACTTTTTTCTGATTATATTTCTTAGATGATGTTGCAATAAATAATAGGTTCATCTTCTTTATAGTTGTAAATCTTGTATTTTTTAAATCGAAATTTGATAAACCCCCTTCAGTTAATTGTTCTGCGAACATATTTAGAGCACTCATCATTGCTCCAAAAAGTTGAGGAGAAACAACTTTATCAAACTCTCTATGAAAAATTACTAATCCTGATTTTTGCAAAATCCAAATATCTTGGAGTACTTTCAACTGGACTACCCGCTATTTAATTTCATAATAACTTTCTTTTTTCACTACTTATGAAATAAATATGTCTTTTATTTATTTTTAACTTTTTGAAGCAATATTAGGTAACACCATACTGTTTCACAAGTTCAAAAATATCATTAAAATCAGATAAATCGAAAGGCTTCTTTAAATAGCCATCAGCTTTTGTCTCAAGTGCTTTTAGCGTAACCTCTGCCTTAGCAACTCCAGTAAAATAATATACAAGGATTTTTTTGAATTTTTTTGTTGATTTAAGCATTTTACAAAAATCATATCCATTAGAATCTGGTAAATTAACATCCAAAAATATTAGTTTGGGTTGATATCTATCTAATTCTTGCATAGCTAAAGAAATATTTTCGACAGCTCTACACGTGAAACCTCTTGATTCTATAATTTCAGTGACTAGTTTCTTTATATATTTGCTATCATCTATAATTAAAATGTCGTATTTAAGATCCTCCATCCCCTATCAAGCACCTAAATATTGTCTTAATCATTTGATAATTAGAATTACCTATCTGTCATATTATTAACAAAATAAGGTTAATATAAAGTTGTGTTTTTAGATAAAAATGTGTAACAATAACATAAAAAAACAAAGAATGGGAGAATTTACACACAAGTATTTTTTTTAGAAATTTCTCTCTTTCACAAATTTTAATAAATCTGAATAGAATTCCATTTCTGATGTAGTGATTTCATTTTTTAACCTTTCTAAAGATAAAATAGCGCTTTGAAAATATGAATTTGCTAATGTCTTACACGAGTTAATACTATCTGCTTTTAAGAATAACTCTTTAACATCCTGAACATCATTATTCGTCATATCTGGCTTTTCTATAAGTTTTTCAAGTTTTGTCTTTTCATTCTTTTCTAAATTATTGAAAGCATCGATCAAAAGACAAGTTTTTTTTCCTTCTCTAATATCTCCATCTGTAGGTTTACCAGTAATTTTTTCATCACCAAAAGTTCCTAAAATATCATCAATTATCTGAAAAATAATACCAAGGTTTATACCATAAATCGAAAGTTCCTTCATTATGTTTTCTTCAACTCTTGCATAAGTTGCACCAATCAGAATTGATTTCTCCAATAACGCTCCAGTTTTAAGTGAAACCATCTCAATGTAATCTGAAATGGAAAGTTCTTTTCTATTCACCAGATCAGTTTCAATTAATACACCATTAGCGATATCAATAAATCCTTGTTGGTATAATTTGATGGCTTTTAAATTTAAACCAGGACTAAAAGTACTTAAAAGATATGCGTCTAACCCCAAAAAAAATGCTGAATCACCTCCAATAATACCTATTGAATTACCAAAGTCAATATCATTCATTTTCTTTAAATTGTATTGTTGATAATAGTTGCGGAATCTATAATGAAAAGCAGGTTTTCCTCTCCTAAAATTATCTTTATCAATAATATCATCATGGATTAATGAAGCATTATGAAGAAATTCCACTCCAACACTAATCGAAATAATGGCATTGTCTTGTTTTGCATTAAAACCATTAAAACCAGCAATACATAATAATGGCCTGATTCTCTTTCCACCTGATAGAAAGTAATCCCTTAATTCTGAGTAATAACTCTTTAAAAATGGATTTTCTATACAATTCAGTTTCCTATCATAGATCAATTCTATCGCATTATTAATTTTCGGAATATATTTCTTTGAGTAGTCGATAAATTTCATTGATAATCACAATAATTTGTAAGTAAATGCTTTCAATAAGCAGTATACTACATTTAATTTGATTAAATAAAAGGAATTTCAGATTTTCAATACTCTTAACTAGAAGAGAAAATAAAAATTACGTTGAAATTAAAATGGAAAAAAACATAGAATTAGAGTGATTTAAATTGATTTGTTTGATTCTTTAAATTTTTTAAAAAATAAACCATTTCTCGCTTTCTATCGAGCCCAGTTTCTTTTGCTTTTTGGGTTACTAATAAAAGAGGCAAATCATTGCTGAATTTTTCAATCAGTGTGATAGCACTGTTGAGGTCTGGAGTCCAATCATCTATACCAACTATTGAAAGGATTCGAGTTATTCCTATAGATCCCATGAAATCAAGGGTATCGGCATCATGAAAGATTTTGGATTCAATAGAATGTTCTGGTTTAACATAAAACATATGGCTCTTAATTATATCTTTAACCAAAGAGATTTTTCCTGAGGGGAAATCTATTGCCCCAAGTATATCATCACAATTTTCAATAGCAACATCTGAATGATCCTTCGCCTTTTGTTTATATGGTTCAAATGCACCAATATCATGTAAATAGGCTGCTGCATATAATGCTTCATCGTCTACCTCAAGTTCTTGAATTTTGGCTAATTCTAATGATAACTCCAAAACACGAGTAAAATGGCTAAAACCCCAAGCAGGGTGATCGAAGGCTTTGACCATTTTTATTAATTTTTCCTTCCACATATCTCCTCTACTCCATAAAAGAAATATCAATTTTATAAGTTGCAATTACATGGGGATCTAATTTTACTTCAAACCTATTATTTTTAAAACTATTAATCTCTGCTTTAATTTCATTTTCAGGTTTTTCTTCTAGAAAATTTACTTTTTCAACATTTTTTATTTCAATTTTTTCATAGAAAATTAAATTTCCATTCTGAGGAGAAGAAGATATATTATATAGTCTAACAATTAAATATTCTCCAACCTCTGCTTTTTTAATGCAACTTAAGACAATACTATCATTATCAATCTCAAGAAAACTCAAGCTGGGAGGGAGGTATGACTCTAAAAGTTCAGTTCTATTTTTATAAAATATTGAAACTATTCCAAAAGGTCGTAAAACTACCTTATCAGAGGTTCTTATTGGACTTTCCACCATTGCAGGAAAAATAGGCTTAAAAGGATTGTTTAACTCCTTACCTCTCTTATGAATTTCTGATTCTAACCAGTTTTGTTTATTATTGGTAATTAATGATAATTCAAAAGTATGATTTCCCAGACATTGAGCTTCAGGTGCTTTAAAAGCAGGTCCTGCAGGAATATACCTTGATTGAAAATCATCACGGGCCAACCATTCAATGCATCTTAAAAGAGTTATAGCAAAGATTATTGTGTTATCAACATTTTTTATCGCCTCGTATTCAGGTAACCCTTTATTTAAAACTGCAAATGTCCCAATTTGATTACTTATAGACACAAAATCTTTTTGATGATTTGTAGGCATAGGTTTTTGCTCCCATTTATCTGCTTTGGGCAAATCAACCATTCTAGGGACAACATAAAAATGCCCATCCGCATGGACTTTATCAGCTTTGATTTTTGTTGGGAATAAAACACGAATTCTATGATCTCTACTATTATTTTCCAGTTCTATCTTAAAGTCAATCCTTTTTATGTTTTTATATAATGATATATAAATGGTTATTTTATTATCTACAAGCCATTCTTCTCGATTGTAACGATCCTCAGTTAATGAATGAGGGAGTTTTAAATTTAATCTTAATTTAAATGTCTTCTGGGTGGGCCCATCAATATGAATAGATCTTTCAAAAACTGCAGCATCTTCGGTAGTAAACCTTAAATCAGTTTGATTGCTTTTAGGACCTGAGAAGTCATAAGAATCACCCCAGTCCCCCACATCTTCGAAGTTGCATACTTTTTCATACAGAGTACCTGATTCCTTGTCAGTAACATTTATGAATCCATCTGATGTAATATCAACTCTATAAAATCCATTTTCCAAGAAATCTCTTGTAATTTTAAAACTATCTGGTAAACTATTATGATTAATTTCCGATTTTGAGGATGTAACATAATATATTTTATATCCACATGCAGGAATTTCTGCAATAAAACTAATTTTATGACTTATACTTGATTGCCGTATAAATCTTGGAATTTCTTGCACACTAGAATGTTGACAGTGAATTTCTTTGTCATCAGAATCAAATATCTTCACATTATAAGGTAATTTTCCACCCTTGGTGTTTTTGGAAATAGTATTAAATTCGACAACATCTCGCCGTTTCCAAGGAAGTGGATTAAACACGAATAAAATATTTCGATATTTATACTTTTGATTAAATTCTATAAGACTTGATAAATAGAGAGCAGAATCTTTATATATTTCATTTCCAATCTGTTCTGCCCAATCGAATCTCGTTTTCATTTCGTCATGCACCTCATCAATAGAACAACCACAAATGCTATCATGTGGTGCATTCTTTTGTAACCATTTCAATCCGGTCAAGATGTAATTTTTTGGATAAAGAAACTTATGATATTTATCAAGAACCCATACAAATGTGGATATTGGTTCTGTATACTTCTCATAGAGATATTCAATAGCAGTATTTCTTTGCTTTATCCACATCCTTGCGGAAAATACTCCTGATAATATATTTGCATATCTACCACCTCTTAATTCTCCTTGAAATTCTTTCAAATTCGGATTTGAATCTAATACTTTATTAATATAATATTCAAAGTCAGCTTGGACCATTTTTACTTCAGGATGTATATTATTCCATTGTTTTACTATTTCAGGGATCTCTCGCAGAGCTTCATGATGATCATCACCACTGCTTAGAACTATAATGGGAGTACAAGTATATTTTTCAAAATTTTCAACCATAGATTCAATTTTAGTGAATGCTCTTTTGTAAATCCCCTTAAATTTCTTAGTTTTTAGTGAACCCAATGATCCATAGCCTAATATTAAGTGGATAGCTAATATGGAGGCTGATTTTCCAGGAGCATTCCATTTGAATTCCATGTTTAAATTATTTTCTTCAAATTCGTTTCCAAAACCTCGTTGAAATAAAATAGAAGGAATCTCAAATCCTTTTAAAATTTGAGGTAGTTGAGCTATATGACCAAAAGGATCGGGGATATATCCCGCTTTCATGATACCTCCAAATTTATGTGCTATTTGATGGCCAATCAAGAGATTTCTTATTAAAGATTCTCCACTAACTAAAAACTCGTCAGGAAGCACATACATAGGACCAATAGAGAGTCTTCCTTCTTTTACATAATTCTTAATTTCTTCACCTTTTTCAGGTCTAACTTCTAGGTAATCTTCTAAAGGGATAACTTGACCATCAAGCGCGAAATTTTTATATTCAGGATCAGTCTTTAAAATATTTAATAGTTTATCCATCATTATTACTAATCTAGCACGAAATTCTTGAAATGTAATATACCACTCCCTATCCCAGTGAGTATGTGGCACAATTATAATCTTATTAGCTTTCATCTCAGATACTCCAATAATAAAATCCTAAGTGAGTTTGATAAAGATTTGTTTAATATAAATTAATTGAATATCGTCATTACGTCATAATATTTAGTATTCAACCCATATTGGCCCAGCATAAGACATTCTACCATTATCTCCGACAATACGAATTAAATAAAAATCATAACCATTTGTATTTAGGGAGCTAGGATTAATAGGATTATCACTATATTGATTTATATAATAGTTATTCCCTTTTTTCAGGCAGCTTTTTTCATAACTTGAACCTGTTATTGGTTCAGTATCAATTATTGTAAAATTTATTATTGGTAAAGAAATAGATTCACTATGCCATAAAATTCCATTCTTAATAATTTCAATATCAGCACTCCAATTCGGAATCCAATTTGGAGTGACTGATGCTGCTTTTGATTTTAGAGCAACTGGTGCTCCGTCTTGTGCTAGAAAGATATTAATTTCTCTATGATTTGTCGAACTATTAGCAGTAAATGTTGACCCATCTCCTACATTTGTTCCATTTACATTGAAACTAAGAATAGGTCGACCATGATCTGAATTAGCAAATATTCTCTGATTTTCTAATCCACTAAAAACCCCTTCCCTTGTAAGATTATCTACATATACAGCAGTTAATCCTCCAGGATATGGATGTTCGTTTCGAGTATTCCATAAACTAAAAGGTCGTTGATGGCCAATATATGCCCTCGTATGACTTAAACTGTGACCAGGATGCCCATCATGTTCATCACTAGCTATATACATAGTCATTCTATACCCCATAGTATAAGCATCTACTAATGAAGAACCATTAGTATAAGTAGGTGGTTTATCGATTGCGCCTACATAATTTAATTCATGTCTTTGCTCAAATAGAAATTCTCCATGAACAGAGGAAACTTCCGCAAGTTTGACATATTTTGGATTATTATATGTCCAATCTTGTATATAAGCTTCCTTAGTTGTATGATGAGGAAGTGCCAATGCTTTTACACCATGCCTAGCCGTGAAATCATCTAGAACATTCCATAAGATTTGAGGAGATTTTACAGTAAAATAAGAGTCAAGTATTGGTGATTTTAATAATCTATCTCCACTGAAAATGCAAGCATAATGACCAGTTCTGACGCATGTCCACTCTATTCCATGAAAAGTAACAAAATTATTTGGTTCATACCATTTATTTGTACTAGTTTCAAGTATATTAAGTGACCAAGGAGCAAATAACATAATTTCACCGTGATCAGTTAAAGCATTAAAATCAAGACATGCAATATTTTTAGCAAAGTAAAATGAATGATCAGGAGTGCCTGTTCCGTCAGAAAGTTCAGAGTGAGTATGAAGATCTCCCCATGCAATAAATGGATCTCTAGAGGTAAAATTTCTTACTATGATTGGATTACTGTAGTAAGTATTTCTAGTGAAACTATCATTAATCAAAATATAATGATATCCTGTAGTTGTAATGCTTGCTTGAAATACATGCATTCCATTATCTTTTCCATCTTTAATTTCATAGGCTATATCAGATCCAAATAATTGACCAGTAAAAGTGTACGGGGCTGGTAAATTTGCCTGAGTATTTATTATTAATTCATAATTACTGAGATTATATGATTCAATGGAAAATTCCACAGTTCCTTTATACACAGCACTAAGACGCTCAAATGGATCCCACGCTTCTACTGTAATTTCAAAAACTTCATCTGGATTAGCCATTGTAGGAGTATTTATCCATAATAGCTTTGGATTATTATCAAACATAACACCTATGTCAATGCTCACAGAAGTCCATAAAGTGATCGGAATTAAAATAGCTATAAACCCAATAGCTTTACGTTTTTTATTTGATAATCTCTCATAACTCTGGGACCATTGAGATATTTTCTTAACGTTAATATTTTTTCTCTTTATGACTTCTAAAAACGCTATGAAAAATGAATAGGACAAAATGAAGGTCACAGTAGACCAGATTAGTATAAGTAAAGGTGCAATTTCATGGTAAAAATGTATAAAGACAGTAATTGAACCAATATAATAAGCTAAAACAATTCCGTTTCGTTTCCATGCTTTATCATTTATAAAAAGAAAATACATAAGACCATTAATTAAACCAATCAAAGACCAAAAATACCAAAATAGAGTGACTATACTAAATCCATAAAGCATTAATCTAGGCATTCGCCTTAAACGAGACCAGTCTCTTTTTAGTGCTGTTATTTCATTACTTTCTTGTCTTATTGTTTTTCTCATATTACTATATTGAACTTATTTGATTATAAATATTAAAAATAACAAAAATGTCGAATAAATCTACCGCCTAATCTTAATCAGATTATAGATTTGCCAACAACACTTGAATGTGGGGTAATTCCTAATAATTTCAATAAAGATGGAACCATATCTGTAGTTTTACAATATGGTAATTCAATTTGTGGAATATCAGGCGATCCTCCTATTATAAATGGTACAATCATTGACTCTCTTAGCCCATTATCATGAGAAAATGGTGAATCTCCAACAGTTTTTCCGTGTTCATAATTAAAATAATAGTCCCCTAAAGTCGAAACAATAATATCACAAGATCTAGGATTTTTGAAATACCTTGGAATTTGATCAATAATCATGGGAAAATTTATTGAGTTTGTGGCTTCTAACCATGCTTCTAAATTGTGAAACTTATTATCAAGTATCTTTGCAGCTGTTTCATCTTCACTATATTGATAGAAGTCATCGCCGTCAAAGGTATATTTCGTTTGCTGTTCTTTTCCAAAGCCGCGATATTCAACTAAACCATGATACTTTTTCTTAGAATCTTTGTTCAAATATTCAATATGAATAGTTCCCTTTTCTGGTGAATTATTATCATCCTTATAGTACATATACTTAACCCCTGGAATCTCCCATATTGCATCAAAAAGATTTATTTCTTGTTTTCCTCCTCCGCTTACCCTAAACTTTTTCATATCTCGAAGGGAAGGATGATGGTGCCATGTCTCACCGGGAAAGTTAAAGAAACCAACTGACCCGAAAGTACAATCAAAATCTCCAGTTCTTTTTTCAGGAACATAGGGGATTAATCCTTTTTGTTGAAAGAATGGTTCAAGATCAAAAAGCTTATTTGCCTGATAATTGCCATGGTCTGAAATGATACCTATTGCCGTAGAATCATAGTATCCCACCTTTTTTAGTGTATTGACTAAAGATCCAAGATATTTATCACAATCGATAATTAAGTTAATATAATTGTTATCATTAAACCCTTTCTTATGCATAAGATCATCTGTTTGGAAGATATATCCGACGCTGATTATTGGAACTTCCCCATTTGGAAAATATGTTTGAGGATTTTCAAAAGCAATTGCAATATTATTAAAGATTCCCTCTACATCATACACACTTTTTCCTACAACAAAATAGGCTCCTCGAAACAAAAAACAACTGGAACTTAAGGTATTTCCATATGGTGACTGTTCAAATATTGTTTTCACTTTTTTCCCTACATCCTTATTAACCTTTAATAATTGTGATCTTTCTCCATAATTTCGGATAAAAGGAGATTTTTTGCTCATTGACGGAGGATCGGATCGATTTACCCAATGGTACATTGGAATTGCATTACCTTCCTTAGGAAAATATCCTGAATATGCTCCTGTGACTATGTTGCCATAACACGGGAACGTAATAGAAGGATATGAAGTAATACAATTAGAGCATTTAATCCCATTATCAGCAATTTTTGCTAAATTTGGCAGACCTCCTTGTTGCATTAGTTTGAATAAATGTTCCGCACGAACATCATCAATAATAAATAAGATTATCTGATTAACTTTATTTATTCGACTCACCTTAATCTAAAATCTAATAACAATTTATATAAATCTTAAATAGAATATTGTTGTATAGAATTTGAATTTTGAATATTAAATATTTACACGTTATACAAGAAGTAATAATGGAAACCACACATAAATTGTACTTCAAAGATTCTTCAGATATGTCTGAACTTAAATCAAATTCCATAGATTTAATCATAACTTCACCTCCATATCCTATGATTGAGATGTGGGATTCATTATTTTCATCTTTAAGTATTAAAATTGAACAAGCACTTGAAGAACGGGATGGAAAGAGAGCTTTTGATCTAATGCATCGTGAATTAGATGAGGTTTGGGCAGAAGCTGCTCGAGTTTTAAAAACGGGAGGGATTGTATGTGTAAATGTTGGAGATGCGACAAGAAAAATAGGTAATAATTTTCAATTATTTCCTAACCATATCAAAATCACAAATTCATTCCTCACTAAAGACTTTGTAGAGTTACCTGGTATTTTATGGAGAAAACCTACAAATAGTCCTAATAAGTTCATGGGATCTGGTATGCTCCCTCCAAATGCTTATGTGACCCTTGAACATGAATACATTTTGATTTTTAGGAAAGGGTCCGTTAAAAGAAAAATACAACCAAAGTTAAAAAGTAGATACTATAGCGCTTTCTTCTGGGAAGAAAGAAATAAATGGTTTTCTGATATTTGGGATAACATAAAAGGGACTTCTCAAAGTCTAAATTTTAAAAATTATAATCAAACAAAGTTGAGAGAACGATCTGCTTCTTATCCTCTGGTAATTCCGTACCGTTTGATTAATATGTTTTCATTATTTGAAGATTATATCCTAGATCCATTTTGGGGAACAGGAACAACTTCATTAGCAGCGATGGTTTCTGGTAGAAATTCAATTGGGTATGAACTCAATCCTGAATTTAAAGATATCTTTAAAAAGAGCATAAAAAATATTAAGAAATTAAATAATGATATAAATCATAAAAGAATACATCAACACCTCGATTTTGTTAAGAATTACAAAAATAAATCTAGAGATTTAAAGTACAAATCTGTTTTTTATGAATTTCCTGTTATGACAAAACAAGAAATTGAACTTGTCTTATATTCAATAAGAGATTATAGTGAAAAAGGAAATACAATTTTTCTTAAACATCAAAAATATAAATTTGATTATAACATTAAGTAAATTTAAAAATCCCTTCTCGAGCAGAGCTTTCGTCAAATAACTTTCCATGCTGGTTTTTTTATTTGAGTCATTATTTAGGATTTTTCATTTACAATCTTCGGCTTGCTGGAGATTAATTTTGTTAAAAGCCTCTTCCTGAAGATTTCGTTGTTCTGATTTTACAGACCTATTTACTTGATGGAGATGTTTCATTGCATTATTTTTTCCTTCTTTAATATTTTCGATTAATTCATCTCTACTTTCTCCCCCAGATATAACGAGAGCAGTTTGAAATGTGTGTTCAGGCTCTATTGTCATGAACTCAATTTGTAAAGCAGTTAAAATTTCTCCCGGTTCTTTGTATAGCGTGTTAGAAAGATTCATTTTATTCTGATCAACTATAAAATCTTTAGTTAAACACGATTCGTAGTTAGTAGATTTAGAAATGGGTGAAAATCCACCATACAAACCAGTGGCATCATACTGATATATTATATCATTTTCTTCATCATACCCCGAAAGATCATTATCATAACCTGCAAGACCATTAATATCAAAATCAAACACAAAATACATTGAGAAGTCTTTCAACGCATAATCAGAAATATTTTTTAGTGTGAAAAACGTACTAATGTATGGTACTTTTAGGGGATTGAATATATCCTTGTAGACACGAACAAATTCTTTCTTTTTTATTGAAACTGGTGGAATCGTTTTTTCTTCTACCATTTTCTTTAAATACTCTGAAATATTGAAGTCTAATGTAATTCTACTGATTTGTGTTCCCGTTCGGGTATTAATCATATTATATATTGGTGTTGGTTCAATATTTTTGAGAATCACTGGAATTGTACCAATCTTTTTACCTTCTAGTTTAAAGCTGAACCAAGGGCCTGTTAATTCTTGTTCGCTAAGATATATGAGATACTTGCCTTTATAAGTAAGTTCTTTTATTGAAAATCCCATGACGTATCCACGAGTATTTCAGGTTGCCAGCACATCATGCCAGATAATTTTAAGTACTATCTTTTTATACCTCCTTTATATTTATTGTTTATATTCTTTTAATGATAATAACAAATAAAAAAAAAAATTAATGTAAATAAAAAATAAAAAGTTAATAAATTTTTATTCATTTTCTTCTACTTCTTTCCTTAGTGCTCTTTTCAGCACTTTACCAACTGTTGTTAAAGGTAGTGAATCTCTAAATTCCCAAATTCTTGGATTCTCATATTTTGAGAGATGATCAGAAGCATATTTTTTCAATTCTTCTTTTATTTCTTCACTTAGTTGGACTCCTTCTTTAAGTTGAACGATTGCTTTTACAATTTCACTACCTGGACGATCTGGATCTTTAAGACCTATTATAGCAACCATTTCAACAACAGGATGTTTAGTTAAGATATCCTCAACATGCACGCTATAAACTTTATATCCACTGACGATTAACATATCCTTTGTTCGATCAACAATTGTAATAAATCCGTCCTCATCCATAACACCTACATCACCAGTATGAAACCATCCATCAATAATTGTTTTTGCATTTGCTTCTGGTTTGTTGTAATATCCTCTTGTAACCTGAGGTCCTTTACAAATAATTTCACCAGGTTTACCAAGTTCAACTTGTTCACCGGTTTCTATATCTACAAGTCTTATATCAGTATCTGGAACCGGTAATCCGACTGTACCCACCTTTTTCTTACCATAATATGGATTCATTGTAAGTATAGGGCTCGTCTCAGTCATACCATATACTTCAAGGACTTTATTCTTTGCTTGCATATTATCCTCAAAATTTTTGATAGCTTCTGCTGGAAATGGGGCTGCCCCTGAAATATAAACCTCAATATCTTTTAAAGTCTTATTGGGAATCTTTTTCGCTTTTGGATTGTTTTTAATCGCTAAATATAATGTTGGTACATTAACCATTATTTGGGGGCTCTTATCTATCATTTCCTCAATTAAATGATTAGTATCTCTTGGATTTGCTATTAAAACCTGAGTAGCAGAAAGATATAAAGTAACCATACTCATTGCTAATCCTGCCAGATGAAATAGGGGAAATGCGGATAAATTATTAGCTTCTTCCTGTTCTTCAGATGTCCTATCAATCCATGTGGAGATTTGAACAATATTACTAATAATATTTGCGTGCGTTAGTTCTGTTCCCTTAGGTAAACCTGTTGTACCTCCAGTATATTGAAGAAGAGCTAAATCTTTATCATTATCTATAGTAACAGTTTTTAAATCAATTTCAGTTTGGATGACTTCACTAAAATCTAAAACTTTTTTTCCTTCGAAAGGGACCACCTTACCTTTTGGAACCTTACCAATCACTTTCCCTAACGCTACTTTAATTTTTGATAACCCCATATAGTCAGCAATATTGGTTGTAATTACACATTCTAATTTAGGCACTTCATTAAGAACTTGCATTAGGACTTTTTCATAAAAAGCATCAAGAGTCACAAAAAATTTTGCTTCACTATCATTTATTTGATAAGCAATCTCAGTTGGGCTCATCAATGGCGAACATCCTGAAGCAACACCTCCAGCTAATAATGTTCCAAGATGGGCTACTAAATATTGAGGACAATTAGCTAAATTAATTGCAACACGATCACCTTTCTTAAGACCATTCATTTGCAGAAAAGTTGCGAAGCGATGTACATAATCCCTAAGCTCACTAAAACTTATTTCACGTTCCATGAAATAACAAGCCACACGATCAGGATATTTTGCTAATGAATTATCAAATATTTCTCCAAGACTCTCTGAAGGGTATTTTAATGTTTTCTTTACATGAGCATCGTATGATTTCAACCAAATTTTTGAATCATAAGGAGATTGTTCTGTTTGCATTTGAATCACCTTTCTTTTACAATTAAGTATAATTAAGCATTACTAAAATCGTAAATATCATAAATATTTATTTCTAAATTTAAATAATTTTTCTATAGTTTTGATAAAAAATAGTAACTTTATGATAAAAAAATAATAAATTCCTTCAAAAAGCAGATATTTATAGGTTTTCTACAACTCTATAAGCAATATATAAGAACGCATCATTAACATTTTCACCAGTTAAAGCTGATGTCAAAATGAAATGAAAACCGAATTGCTTTGCAACATCCTTTATTTCTTCTTCACTTATTACAATCTCATCTTTTAAATCTGATTTATTTCCAACTATTACTATAGGGATTGTTATTGGTATTGCTTTTTTAAGTTCACTATACCATTTTTCAATACTTTTTAGATTATCTGGGCGAGTCCTATCAACAACTATAAATGCAGCATTTGCTCCGTTATAAAATCTTGTCCTATTCAAATCAAATTGGCGTTGACCCCCAATATCCCATATTATAAAATTCAATTTGGTCTTTTCACTTAAAAGCACTGTTTTTTTGCTTAATTGGACTCCAATTGTACTAATATAATCTTCTTCAAATCTATTTTCTACAAATCTTCTAATTAAAGACGTTTTACCAACAGAAAAGTCCCCACAGAATATGATTTTGTTTGAATATTCTCCTGCTAAATCAGGAAGTTTACCACCTCGAGACTTTGATAAGGCTTTTATTATTTCTGGAATTTTTGGTGAGACAAATTGATTTCCTGTTAAGATCAACTCGACTTTAGAAGATATATGTTCAGAAAATACTTTTAATTCAATATCAGTAGTGGATTGTAATGCGACTGTAGAAAGTATTGAATTTGGCCCCATCGAACTAAATACAAATTTCCTATCTCCAGTCTCTGTAATATTAAAGAAACTATCTGTTTTTCCAAATTCAGCTTTAATTCTATCTATATAGGTATCAAGCATCGCAGAAAGGGCTCCGATAATTGCGTCTGAGTCTTCTTCACTTTCTTCCTTAGATTCTGAGGCGATTATGAATCCGTTTCTATCACATATTGCTACTCCTAAAATTCCTTCTACTTCCTCAAGATAATTTTTTAAAATTTCGGTCAGTGAACTAGTACTAGGAAGCCGTTCCATTGGTATTCAACTTTTTTTTTATTTCTATATTCTTAGATAATATAAAAATAATATAAATATAGGTATTTGGATAATATTAAAGTCATATCTAAGTCAAGTTCTACATACCATTCTATTTTAAATTGAAATATTATCTTTTTACAATCATGATAGAGACTTCATCTACTGATCCAGACATTTTAAGAATGGAGGAAAATATTGCAAATATCTTAGATCGAGCAGTTAAACTCTTTAGGAGAACCAATCTTGAGGAACTCGCGGATAAGTGGGATAGGATTTTAAAAACTTACAATTCAAAGAAAAAAAATCAATAATTTACTTGAAATTCATACTGTAATAGTTTTCATATAATTCAAAATATATTTCTGATTACTTTCTGAAATCTGATATAAGTCAAAAACTAAGGAATCAATGGTACCTTGGAGGTGTTCCAATTCCCTTGAGGTATCTAAAATAAGTTTAACTGTCTCTATAATTTTTTTAGTTTTCTCTTTTTCTTTATTAGAAATAGGAATTTTAATGGGAAAATCATATATTTTTTCAATTAGAATTCTTGGGAATAACTTTTTATAAGATCCAAATGATTTGATGAAGAAATATGAAAAAAGGGTTGAATTAAATAAACCCAATAAATAAAAATTGTTGAACTCTGGAAAAGGAGTTTTTTTAATGCTTAAATTATAGAATGATTGAGATGTCAAGGATAAGTTTTTATCATAAGTAGCACAGATTTTACCATTTTGGCTTATTTGCCTTATTATTATTCGATCTTTGTACAGATTGAATTTTTTATAATTTATCCCCGTTTTAGTAGTATCAATAAATTTGTATTGAGTTATCTGATATCGCTTTATAGAATATACAAATAATTGAAAATTCTCCTGTCCTTTATATGCTGGTATTTCGTCATAAATAATATTTTCACTGTTTTCTTCATTTAAATAAGATTCACAAACATCACATCTAAATTTTTTTTGAGGAATTGGAAAATATTTAGCACAATTATCGCAATAAATTATCTTTCCTGTTTTAGATAGCTCGACTCCTCTTCCTAATAATAATTTGATATTATATTTATCAGCTAAATCCTTCAATTTAGGAAAATCTGAGATCAACTTATCTAATATAAATAAATCGCTCTCATTTAAATGAATTAAAAATTTATAGCCCCATTTTTCAATAATATTCTGTGGTAGGAATTTTTCAGGGAAATTTTCATAATTCAACTTAATTAAATTATTTTTTCTTTCTGAAAGTTTATCTTCTTTTTCCAAAATTATAATAATATTTGAAACTATGGGATCACTAAATCTAGGGCCAGTATGATAGATTTCTCTAATTTTTGTCTTATTATATATAAAGTTTCTTAGAATTGAACGATTTGAAAGTGCAAGCAGCGAATCTGGAACAATATAACCTAATTTTCCTCCTTGTTTTAAAATTCTAATTCCAAGTTCAATAAAAATTTGATAATAATCGTATTGGCCATCATTAGTATCAAAATTGGACATTTCAATAATAGATTTTTGATCTGAGGGAATGTCTCTAATAAATAAATATGGGGGATTACCCACAACAAAGTCATACTTCTCTTCACTATCTATCCTTAAAGCGTTGATATTCTTTATACTAAACCATGGCAAACGATAACCTGGCTCAAAAATTAATATATGTTTTAAAATTTCGAAAATTGTAAAATGTATATTAATTTGACATAGAATGCAAGCAATTGGATTAATATCGATACCAAAAATATTTAATCTAATAGTGTCAATAATATTTTTTGCTTCTTCAACAGTTAATTCAGAAATATGTTCTCTATCATAAGCTTTAAAAGATTGTTTGATTAGCTCCCTAATTGCTTGGATAATAAAACTTCCAGACCCACAACTGATATCTATAATTTTTTTTGTTTCAATTTTATCAAGAGAATTATATCCGATCCCTTCTAAAATATATTTGACTACTGAAAGTGGAGTATAAAATTCACCATACTCTTTTTTTTCTTGATGATTTCTCATCTTTTCATAGATATAAGTAAAGATATCTGAAGTTTCTATTCTTATACTAGAAGAAGACTTAAGTGTTACAAGACTTTTGATTATGCTATTTAAGGATTCAAAATTATTCTGTTTGTTTAAACCGAAATTATATAATTGTTTTAATTTTCCAACAATATTTTCTTTTTCCAAATAATCAATGAATTCTTGCATGGAATTGATGAATGATTCCCGTTTCTTAAAATTAAATTATAAGAATATTTCATTTTTATTATTTACAATTTAATAGTAGCAATTATATGCCAAACAATTGTTTTAAAATTGAAGAAATTGCAAGTTGGAAAAACACATTTTAAATTATATCAAATTTAAATAATATTAATCTATATTTTTTTTGTCTATGTAATAGGAATTCACGGTTAAAATATGATAATCGATATAATTCTTGTTGTAATTTCAATACTTGTTTCAGTGATAGGAATCATTTATCTATATTTGAAGCGTGAGAATTTTGGAAGTAAATTAAATATTCTGCTTAATGGAATAATCTATATTTTTTTAGGTATCTTCTTTTTTACCTTTTTCTTTTTATCCTCAGAGGTTAATTTTACCGAAGATCAAGCAGTTGTTTTATGGTATTTATCAATCCTATTTTGGATTATTTCTTTAAGTACGTTGAGTCTGATTCAAAGATTTGTAATCAACTACGAAAAAAGAGCGATTTTGTCAACGCTACTTTATTCACTCTTTATTGGTATAATATTAGGGCTAGCATTCATACCTGATTCATTTACAATTAGCATAACTTTTGGATTCTACATTTTCGATTTTCAAAATTTAATGCTCTTAATTGCGATTATTTCTTATAATTTTGTTATTGTTGGAGTAATGTGTTATAATATTATGAAGTTTTATTCAAATATACGAGATATTAAATCAAAAAAGATGTTAAGTGGATTAACACTTGAATTTTGTATTATTATTATCATCTATTCTATATTTATTATCTCAAGAAACGTTTTTATAAGATATTTTTATGCCGCGTTTTATTTAGTTGGTGCAATTTATGTTTCTTATTATTTAATTAAAAGGCCCTTTATGTTTATTGAACTAACTAATAAAATTTATGATTTTATTATTTTCCATAGAAGTGGAATTCTTCTGTATTCATATAATTTCGAAACTGGGGTAGAAACAGACGAATCTCTCTTAAAAGGAACAATCTTAATAGGAATTAACCACATTCTTTCGCACTTTATTAATAAAAAAGATCAATTAGGACTTATTAAAATGCAGAATAGGGACATCATACTTGAATATGATAATAAACATGGTTATGCATTATTACTAACTACTAATCATAAAAATGCGTTTATCACCAAAGCTGTAAATAAGTTTATGAAGAAATTCACTTACCTAAATAACGAAAAATTGAAGAATCTAACAGGTCTTATTGATGCTTCAGAATTTAAAAATGCCAAAGATATAATTTTAGAATTTTTTGAGCCTTTTATATTATCTAATTAGTATATGGTTTTGAAAATAGAAATCTAAGACTTTATCAATAATAAAGATAATTATATTTATGACGATGTCTTCTATAATCAATACTTGAATTACACGTATTATTTATAGAGATTAGATTCTGGGAAAAAGTAAATAAATTCTACTGTGAAAAGATAAAGTGTCTATAGTTTCCTTGATAATAATAATTGTTGGATTTATAATAACTTTATTCGTAGGTATCTTTACTCTGGGTTGTATTTGTAAACATCATGATAAATATGGTATAAAAATTTCAGCAATCTTATATTTTCTAGCTATTTTTAACGCAGTTATAATCTATTCTTCATTATACATGCTATCTGTGGTTATATTATTTTCTGAAAGTGTCAATATCTTACTATGGAAAATATGTTTAATATCTGGCTTTATATCATTATTCATCACTTCCTTAATCTATTCTTTTTTAAAGGAATTTAAGAGGATTCCATATTTACCTTTCTTAACTTTTACGATATTAGGTGGTTTATTAATCGGATCATGTTTTTCACCTAATTCAATTCAAATATCAGTCAATTCTCTCATTTCTCCCCCATTTTTTGTTGATGATATTTCAATAATTAATTTTTCTTTCGATTTTTTAACTAGAATAATTATAACAGTATTTCAATTATCTTCAATGTTATACTATTTCTTACTTTCTTATAAAATATATAATAGCGCAAGGAATACGGATTTGGTAAAAGGATTAATTGTCAATACGTATATTTTTGCTATCCCAATTCTATTGTATATTTTCTATGTCTTTCTTCAAATACCATTACTTAGAGAATTACATATTCTTTCTTTGTGGATTAATATCATATCAATATCTTACATGGTAGTAAGAAAGCCCGAAATGTTTTCAGAACTAACAAATAAAATTCATTATCTTAATATTTACCACAAATCGGGTATTCTATTATATTCTTATCAATTTGGAACTGAAAATAATCAAGTTGATTCAACTATATGGGGGAATATACTAATAGGCATCAACCATATTCTCTCTGAATTCGTCGATCCAAAAGATCAAATCGATGTGCTTCAAACCGATAATTCTGATATTATCGTTAATTATGATAATCTTGGATTTGCGGTAGTATTAATCACTAATCGAAAAAATCTTATTCTAAAAAAAATAATGGATAAATTTGCCAAAGAATTTAAAGAAAAATATAAAAATGAATTGACTGAAATCCAAGATCTTAATAAATTAATTAATGTTTCAGAATTCAAGGAGACAAAAGATATTATTGAAAGGAATTTTCAAACATATTTATAAACTCTTTTTCTATTAAAATTGGTCCCCAGAAGTTATTAATCTTTTAAAGATATAAATAAATTAATAATAAACCTTAAAAAAATAAAAGTAAATGGTGTAAAAACGGATTGTCTGTAAAATTTTGTCCAAATTGTGGAAATGAATTAGAATCTAATACAACTTTTTGTCCATTCTGTGGAACAGATTTGGGTGTAAATGAAGAAAAAATTAAAAAAAGTCCGAGTAAGGTAGAATATGCGGGATTCTGGAGCAGATTAATTGCTCTCATTATTGATAGCATCATTATAGGTTTAATAGGCTCTACACTTTCATTTATTATATTTGTTTCTTGGATACCATTTAATATTTTCGATCCTTTGGGGGGTTGGTGGACCATATCATTTCCCTTTGATTGGATGATTGGATTTTTATATCACTGGGGCTTTGAGACAAGTAAAAATGGCCAAACTGTAGGAAAAATGGCTATGAAAATCAGGACTGTAGACGAGAAGACTTTAAGCCCAACAACCTCAAGAAATTATGCTATTAATAATATTTTTAAGAGTTCTCCGTTTCTAATAATCGATTTTCTTATTGGGATTATAAAAAATTCTGGAGATTCTAAAAGAAGGATAAGAGTTATGCAAAATATTTCTGAGACAGTGGTAATTACCGTAAAAGAAGAATAATTCAATTATATTTAACAAAATTTTTTTTCCTTTTTAGAAATTCTTTAATATCTAAAGATTTATAAAGCTACATTGGTATGAATATCCTCAGAGAATGATATATTCTCAAAAACGAGATGAAAAATAAGATGGAACAAATTGAATATCAAGATTATGAATGGGCTCATGATTGGAAGGTAATTGTCGACATTTTTGATAATATAGATAAACTAAAATCTTTATTTAAGAATTTAGATGTTCCTTATTTGAGAGAAATTCAACAGAAAGTGTTAATTCTAAATCTCGAAAAATATGCTTGGTCGTTACAGAATTATATTATTGAAAAATATTCATAATCCTAGATATATATTTTCTGTGTAATCTATAGAGATTATATTGAATTTGTTTGTCTTCCTGTTTTTTAAAAAATTAATATTTATTAAAGTTCAGATAGAGTTATATTCTAATTATTATTTTCACAAAAAAGTTTTATTTAAAGGTGTTAACTTATAAATGAGTGAAGAACAACGATTTAGTCGAGGTCAAAAATGGAGTTTTGGAATAGGAAGTTTTGCTCAATGGTTCATAAATACAGCTTTTAATATTTATGTTTTTACATATTATTTCACTGTTGTGGGATTATATATTGGGTGGTATATGCTTGCTGCAGTAATATGGACAATATGGAACGCATTTAATGACCCTTTAATTGGTTATTTATCAGATCGCGCTCACACTCGTTGGGGCCGTCGAAAACCTTTCATAATGGCGGGTTTAATTCCAATGTTGATACTGGAAATTATTATCTGGCTCCCACCCACTGGAAATGACGTTTTAACTTTTGTATACTTACTTATAATGTTGATGTGTTATGATACTTTTTATACCATGATTGCTCTCCCCTATGATAGCCTATTTCCTGAACTTTATACCACCGTTGAAGAAAGATCTGAAGTTAATACGATTAAACAAATACTATCTGTTGTAGGTTTGCTATTTGCAGCATTAGTGCCAGGTTTGGTTCTTATGTCTGAAGAGACCACGACAACGTATTTATTCAACGGAATTATTACTTCAATAATAATAGCAATCTCGTTAATAGTTTCTCTAAAATGGGGAGTAACTGAACGAAAAGAATTTAAACTTGATTATAAACAAGAATTTAAATTTATGGAAAGTTTGAAGTACACTATGAAAAATAAGGGATTTGTACTTTATACTGTAATGTTTTTTTTGTATGAATATGTTTTGCTACTTCTGGCGACGCTAGTACAAATTTTTGGAAGGAACGTGTTGCTTATTGATGCTTTTGATACTTCTTTAATAATGGGTGTAATGTATATTACTGGAGCAATTTCAGTTGTGTTATGGAGATGGTTAGACTTGAGAATCGGTAGTAAAAAAGGATATGCTATTGCAATTGTGGCTTATTTCTTTGGCTCCTTACCGCTTATGTTTATAGCTGTTTATGAGATTGTGTTAATTATAGCAATTTTAATGGGTATTGGATTTGGTGGGATGTTATATTTCATTTACCTACTTATTGCTGATGTTATAGATGAAGATGAACTAAAAACAGGGGTGCGGCGTGAAGGTGCCTTTTTTGGAATAACTAACTTTTTTATGCGGCTCTCAATGATTTTATCAATTGTAACAATTGGGATTGTATTTGTCCAAAATAATTGGGGAGTGTATAATCCTTTAATTGATCAAACTTTTGCTCTCAGATTCCTGTTTATTGTTGTTCCTGGTATAGCATTGGGAGTTTCATTAATTTGCCTCTACTTTTATCCTTTTTCAAAATCGAAAGTTGAGGAAATCAAACAGAAATTAATAGAACTTCATAAAGAAAAGGCAGAAAAAGTAAAAACTGCTTAAATTTCTTATTTTTTATTTTTTTTGTTAACTTAGTCATCTGAAGTGGGTAAGTCTATTTTTGTCTCAGAGTCTTCTAATCCCTCAAGCCTTCGATATTCGTCGTAGCTACGTTTAGAAACTATTTTAAAGTATTCCTTTAATCTCTTTTCAACATCATCAGAAAGTTCAGGTCCTTTTTGAGTATTTAAAATCATATCTACTTTTTCTTTAGCTCTTGCAATTATATCTCTAGCACCTGCTCTTTGCCATATAGTCCTTCTGTCTCTATCAGCAAGTAAAGGTACGAAAAGTTCCTTACGAGTATTTTTAGCTGTATGTTTTAAACTTAAATATGATTTTTGTGAAGTCGCCACTTGTTTTATTTGTTCACTTGCTAGAGATTCTTCATCAACTCTTATACCTTCAAGTCCCCTTTTAACTATACTACAAAATTCATCATCAATCACCAGTAACTCTAAGGCTTCTGAAAGTGAAGATTCATAAGTCCCCGCACATGTAATATAATTTATTCCTGCAGAAGCAGCACAGAAAAGGGTCATGAAACGCTCTTGACCATTTTGAATGTCAAAACATTTAGATTCTGTTACTAATCCAGGACCTCTTGAGGGAATATTATAAAATCTAGCTAATTGAGCAGTTGCAGCAGTAATTAAACCCGTCTCGATTGAACCCCATGCGACATTTCCGGTCGAAGGGTCCATTGGTGCTGACATGGAGGAAAAGAAAACTGGGGCACCTGGATTTATTAATTGTGTAAGAATTATCGCCGATAAAGTTTCCATATTAGCTTGAACGAGTAAACCTGCTAAAGTTACTGGAGCAGTCGAGCCAGCACTAGCAGCAGGAGCTACAATTAAAGGTTGATTATATTTTGCAAAGATAAAAAGACCATTTAGTAAAATTTGACTATGGATTAGAGGACTAGTTGGATTATAAAAACCGACTAGTCGCGGTCTTTTTTTAAGTTCCTCTTTTCCATCTACAATAATTGAAAGTAGATTCATCATGTCTTGGGATGCAGTTCTTCCAAGACAGCCAAGTCCATAAGGTTTAGTACTATTATGTGACCAAGCATTTATAGCATGCCAATGAAGCTCAGTATATGGAATATCATTAGGCCAAACATCTACATGGCTACAATTAATATTCTTTAAACTGTCTACAATACGGATTTGTTTAATAGTATCAGAAAATACAGTTTTTCGAACTCCTTTTTTGTTTTCAGGATCATATATTCTCACTGGGGTTCCTACTGTAGCAAAATTAACCGTATCGGTATCAATATTTAGCTGAAATGAACCATCATGTCCCCATAAAGAAAAAGTACTAGGAACTGTTTTGAGATGCTTTTTTACAAGTTGTTCAGGAAATTTAATGTAGTGATTATTATCATCATCTATAAAACATCCATGTTCTTTTAAAAAATTACGAGCTTCTGGAGATTCTACCTTAACTCCTATTGATTCTAAGAGTTCAAGGGTTTTTGAATGGATAAGTTCAATTTCTTCCCTTGTTAATACTTCTAATTTATTTAACTTCATTTTCTTACCATTTTTATTTATTGATTTTTATTTAGATAATTTTTACATTAAGAATTTATATCTGTTTTAAGGCTTGATCCAAATCAGCAATCAAATCCTTTGGATCTTCTAAACCTACTGAAAATCTGAAATGCGTATCTGAAATCTTCATAGCTTTGCGTTCCCATGGTGCAAGTTCTAATCCTGTCATAATCGAGGTATATTCAATTAAAGATGTTAAGTCACCTAATGATACTCCAACTTTAATCAATTTTAGCAGGTCTATAAACTTTCTACTTGCCTCTACTGTTTTGAGTTCGAATCCAATCATTCCACTAAAATTCTTCATCTGTTTTTTAGCGATTGAATGACCAGGATGAGACTCCAATCCAGGATATGCAACATTTATAACTTGTGATTGTTTTTCTAAAAATTTGGCTACTTTCATGGCATTTAAGGAATGACGAGTCATCCGAAGATTTAAGGTTTTAATTCCTCGCAAAATAAGCCATGCATTAAAAGGACTTAATACAGGACCTTGCATTGAATGCCAAAAAAAACGAATATTCTGAATGTCGTTCTTAGAACCAATTATAGCTCCACCTAAACAATCTCCATGACCATTAATATATTTAGTAAGGCTTTCTACAACAAGATCAGCACCCAATTCAAGAGGACACTGAAGTGCTGGAGAAGCAAATGTATTATCAACGATACATTTACCATTAACTTCATGAATCAAGTTCGCACAAGCTTCTATATCAATTATATCAATGGAAGGATTTGCTGGTGATTCTAGAAAAATAATTTTAGTATTTTCATCAATATTTTTCTTTACTTCTGCTAAATCACAGAGATTAACTGTTCTACATTCAAAACCCATTTGAGGGTATAATTTTGTAAGAATTCGGTAAATATCAACATATTGATTGATATGAATGATTATATTAGGAAACTCTTCAGGTTTAGATTCTAAGAACTTTTTTTTAATTTTATCCGGACGTATACGTTCAACACGCTGTTGTAAAATACTTGAGCATGCAAGATGTACAGCTGCCATTCCAGATGCGACTGAGATCGCACTTTCTCCTTTATGAAGAGTGGCTAATTTGTAGTCTAGAGCATAAACCGTAGGATTTTCTGTTCGTGAATAATGATAGTGGTTACCCATCAATTCACTTAAGGATGAATACGTATATGATTTTGAAGTATAAATAGGCGTTCGTATACTGTGTGATGTTTCAGGATAAGGATCTTCACCAGCACGAATTAATTGAGTATCAAACTTTAATTTATCCCATTCCCTACGATTCTCTTTATTTATTTCCTGAAAAGTCTTTTTTATTTCTGGCATAATTCTCACCTTATCTTCTTAATTTAATATAGAATATTTGGCATATCTTTTCAATATTAAATATATAAATAAAACTTTTTACATAATTTCAATTATAAAAAGAAAGAAATAACTAGTTCTAATGAGTTCAAAATGTCTTTAGATGAAAAAATTAAAGAGGCAGTATTTGAGTGGGATGAGGATGGTTTGAAAGAAATTTGCCGTTCCACTCTTGAAAATAAGGAAGCCACAGCAGTAAATTTGTTGAAAATCATCGGAACTGTGATGCAATTCATAGGTAAACAATTTGAAGAGGAGGAAATTTTTCTACCAGATTTAGTGGGATCTGCTAATGTAGTAAAAAATACCATAGATGAAGTTTTAGATCCTGCTATTAAAGAATCGGGAGAAACCAAAGAAACTGCTGGGCGAGTAGTTATTGGTACAGTAGAGGGTGATGTACATAGTATTGGGAAAGATCTTGTAGGAAGTTTTCTTTTTTCAAACGGATTTGAAGTTTATAACTTGGGAGAAGAAGTTCCCGCTTCAAAATTTGTAGATAAAGCTGAAGAAGTTAATGCTCAAGTTATTGGACTTTCAGCTTTATTAACTATGTCAATGGATTTTCAACGGCAAGTTATTGAAGAATTAGAAAAAAGAGGTCTAAGAGCAAAATATAAAGTTATCGTTGGGGGTGCTCCAACATCGGAAGAATGGGCAGGTCAGATTGGTGCAGACGGATGGGCAGATGATGCAATAGAAGCAGTAACTTTAATAAAAGAATTGTTAACGTAAAACGAAAAAGGTGAAAGAAAATAATGAAAATGGGAAAATTAGAATTACTCTCAAAAGATGAAATTGAATTAATTCATCTAGCATCTCTAGATCTTTTATCGTCTGTGGGTATTAAAATCGATTCAGAAGAAACACGTGAACTACTTGAAACGAATGGTGCTGAAACAGAATCAAATTCAAAATTTGTTAAATTTCCTGAAGAACTCATTAAAGAACATCTCAAAACAGTACCAGATTCTTTTAATGTGCATGGCCCAGATGGAAGCTTTAGTTTTGAAGTAAATATGAATAGTATGGTATTTGCAACAATTGGCACTCCAGTAAAAATTTATGATCCAACACGTAAAAGTGGAGTTAAGAAAACTGTTTTAGAGGACACTATAAAGCAAATCCGTATTGTAGATTATTTAGACAACATTTCTTGTTCTAATTTAGATGTTTGGCCTAATGATATCCCTTATACTGCTATTCATGCTCATTGTATTTATCAGTGGGCAAAAAATACCAAAAAACCATATGGTATGGGATGTATAGGTAGATTAGCATCGCAAGATATGATGAATATGGTATCAATTGTAGTCGGAGGAGATGAGGAATTAATTAAGAGACCCAGATTAATAGGCTATTTTAGTCCAACAAGCCCTTTACATTTTCCCCAAATAATGACCAATGGATTTGAAGTTTTCGCAAAATATAAACAACCTACTATTATCGCTCCTGAAGCATTAGCAGGTACTTCTGCTCCTGTTACTCTCGCAGGCTTATTAACTCAAACTAATGCAGAAATTATAGGTGGGGCTGTTCTTTCTCAACTTTATAATCCTGGTGCCCCCATATTTTATGGTACTGTATCACATATTACTGATATGCGTTCAGGTAACTCCGCAATGGGAAGTGTTGAGACAGGATTAATTACAGCAGGAATTGCTCAATTAGCTAGATTCTATAACATTCCATCGCGTGGACCAGGACTTGTGACAGATTCAAAATTACTGGATATGCAAAATGGTTTTGAAAGATATCAAACTCTTTTATTAGCAGCTCAGGCGGGTATTAACTACATCACATGTGCAGGTACATATGAGGCAACTCTTGTTGAAGCATTAGAATTACTGGTCATTGATGATGAACTAGCAGGTATGGTTAAAAGAGCAACTGAAGGAATCAATGTAAATGAAGAAACAATTGGGTTAGAAGCTATAAAGAAAGTAGCGACAAGCGATAAGCCTGGTGCAAACTTTTTAGCTGAGCGACATACAAGAAAATTTATGAAACAAGAATTATATATGCCTATCCATAAACTCTCTAATAGGGATAGAAGAACTACATGGCGTAAAAAAGGCGCTAAAGATATCGTGGCAACTGCTAAAGAAAAAGTAGACCAGATATTAAATGGATTTGTTCCAAAAGATATTTCGTCTGAGGTTGAATCAGAACTTCAAAGCTATATTAAAAAAGTAGAAGAAAGAACTCTTGATTATTACATGAATGCTGAAGGATTAAGAGGCGGTACGGTTTCACTGCCAGGAACAGATGTTACCATTAATTAGACCTTAATATCAGTATTTTTTTGTTTAGATTCTTTCCTTATCCTCAATCTATTTAATAAATCTATGAAATTCACCTTTAACAAGAGGTAGACTATAATAACGGTAAAATATAAGGTAAGAATACTTAAAATCCAATTTTCTGGCCCTAATAACATACAGATTCCTAGTAAATCGTAAGCAAATATTAGCATTAATCCTAATTTTCCTAGCCAAACCCAAAAAATCGTCTTTTTTATATCATATTTTATCAATCCCAATGGAATTGTTATCATATCATCATTTAATGGGGTTAGACCAAAAAGAAATATAAGAAACGGGGCAATCTTTGGATGATCAACTAGATACTGTTGATATTTATTTAGATTTTCCTTTCTTTCGATTGAAATAATTTCGGCAGCACCTCTTCCAACAATATAACCTCCCATCTCTCCAACCAAACATCCTAATGAAGCGATAAATCCTACTAAGAGTGGAAAAAGGAAATAAATATGCCGCAAAGGTTCAGCACTAAAACACACAATAAAAGTGTAAGGAGTAGGAACTGGTAGTAAATTTCCAATCATACACACCAAAAAAGTAATTAGTAAACCTGAACCTAAATCCTGAAATATGTTTTCAATAAAGTCTCTATGAGATTCATTTAATAAGAGGTCTATTGAGATTATTGTTAAAATTATTAGTAAAACTATGAAAACAGCGTCAACCTTTTTAAGTTTCAATTTGATTCTTAAATTCTTAGTGATAATAAAGGGAAAGGAATTAAAATTATAAATTTAATGAATTAGCACCACTTTTAACCTTCTATAGAAATGCTAGAACCATACCTATTATACTTCCAAAAATAACAATTGTTATTATAATTCCAATGATTCTTCTTCTTTGACGCCTCTTTCTTATCGAAGCTTTATATTTTGAAGGAGGACTACGTCGCACATGAGACATATTAGGCTCACCTAAGTAGTATTAATTATATTATTAATTGTTTTCTATAGTTTCTTTCCCACCTTTCTTGTCTGTTTTTTGCAAAAGTTCAATCAAAACAACATTGTTGAATGAAAAAAGCATTCTGGGGGTATAATCTTCTGCTAAATATGGGCCATCTTCAATCTCTTCTTTTAAGGGAAAAATTTTTTTCTCTTTTATAACTGATCCAAGGTAATTTCTATCGTATTCTTTATATCCATAAACTTTTTTATTAACTATAACAATTTTTCTTTCATAACCTTCAGGTACTTCAGCTTTTTCAAGAAGCAACAGAATTTTTTCTTTTGATAATGATTCAAGTAAAGCCAAATCCTGTTCAGTTCCTTCATATGCAGGACCAGTTTGTGCTTCTACATATTCTGGTTCTTTTTCAATACCTGCAGCTACCTGAAATCCTAGTGTTTCATTACCTTCGTCGACAGCACTTATTTTAAAACCAATTCCATACCTATCCCTAATACTAGGTGCTAATTTAGCAGCAATAAATTTCATTCTTGTCGTAGTATTACTCCCATGCCAAATCCACACTCTATAACGAGATGGATCAACAAAAAGTAGAACAAAATCTGGATCTAAAAGCTCAGGTATTTGAATATCCTCTGCTAATTCTAATTCTTGAAATTCATTTAACTCATCATTATATTGAAAAACAATTATTTTTTCTTTATCTAAATCTGGGAATTTATCATCTGCCATAATCTCAATCAATCAGTTTTCAATTTATATTACTATATAATTATACTAGTATATTATTATTTTGACTTTTGTATAGATCAAATGCGGGAAGGGAGATTTGAACTCCCGANNTCGCCTTTGACCAAACTTGGCAATTCCCGCTTAAATTTTGTAATTTATTCTTTTCACTTATTTTTTGTAATAATAATTATTTAAAATTCCTATAGATTTTAATGATTACTCTAAACTTAGAATGGTCTTTAGAAAAAATGCAAGAGCTCCTTCAAGAGATTGAAAACCTTAAAAATAGTGAAATAAAATATCGCATCGATACTCGCGTAGCTGAATTTAGCATAATTAGGACTAGATCTAAAGAAGAAATTTTTAAAGAATTATGTTTTTGTATCATGACGGCTAATTGCAGTGCTATGAAATGTATAGAGGTGCATGAACACATTGGAAAAGAGTTTCTTCATCTTTCTGAGGTTGAATTGGCAAATAAATTTAAAGAATTGGGATATAGATTTCCAAATATTCGTTCTAGCTTTATTATTGAAGCAAGGAAAAATCTCACACAATTAGAGGACATTATTAAATTAGAAAATGAAGAAAATAATGTACGAGATTGGCTAGTGAAGAATGTGAAAGGGATTGGCTACAAAGAGGCAAGTCACTTCCTTCGAAATATTGGTTATACTGAGTATGCAATTGTAGATTTTCATATTGTGGATCTATTGGTTAAACATAACCTTGTGGAGAAACCAAAAACTATGACCAAATCAAAATATCTAGAAATCGAAACAATATTGAAAAGTATTGGAAATGAATTAGATTTAAATATGGCAGAATTAGATCTGTACTTATGGTATTTAGAAACAGGAAAAATA
>JABAHP010001085.1_pt3 | contig 42451 bp, 37 predicted proteins | sample 7062081 | NCBI WGS metagenome assembly JABAHP01 (sample SAMN14534357, study PRJNA622989) | marine sediment metagenome | biome: marine biome [ENVO:00000428]; feature: marine pelagic biome [ENVO:01000023]; material: deep marine sediment [ENVO:00002113] | place: India: Gulf of Kutch | collected...
TTCCAACTGATAATCTAAATAGCTTAGTTAAATTAAGAGAAAAATCACCTTTAGAAATTGCTGGAGGTGAAAATGACATGGGGATCTTTCGTTTTGAAGATATCCTCTCGAGAGGATCTTTTGATATTGTTCAACCAGATACTACGCGATCTGGAGGTTTTCTGCAAATGAAAAAAATTGACGCTATGGCAGAAGTAAAAGGTGTTCGATGTATCCCTCATATCTTTGGATTTGGTCATATATTAGCAGCGAATTTACACTTTATAATGTCAACTCGTTGTGATTGGTGTGAATTTCCTTTTATCCCTGATGAATATCAAATTTTAGAAACCCCCATTAAAGTAGAAAAGGGTTATGTTAAAGCACTTGAAAAACCGGGGTTGGGGGTAGAGATTAACAAGAAAATGTTTGAAGAAAATGTTATAAAATAACAGTTTTACATGATCAGAAAGCTTTTTTTTTTACTAACTTTTATATTACCAAACTCAAGTCTATTTTAGGGGAAAAATGACTAACGTCAACTATATTTTTTTACTATCGCTAACTATTATTATTATAGGGTATGTTCTCAAAAAACTAAATATTATTTCAGAAAAGAATGGAGAAACTATTGCGAAAGTAGTATTTAATGTCACATTACCTGCCCTGATTTTAAGTGTGGTTGGTTCAATAGAAATTACTCCTTCATTAGGACTAATTACTCTCATTTCTATTCTTTATTGTATTCCAATCATATTATTAGCTTTTTTCCTTTTTAAAAAGTATCCAAATGAGATTAAAGGGTTAATATTTATGGCAGTTATAGGATTTAATGTTGGACATTTTGCCTATCCATTAATACAGGGTATTTGGGGTGATGATGGACTTAAATATATAGCAATGTTTGATATCGGAAATGCAATTGTAATTTTTGTAATTGTCTATATCTTAGGATTAATATTTTCACCTAAAAATGAGTTTCATGACAAAAAGGAACTAGCCAAAACTATTGTGAAGAAGTTATTAAAATCCGCACCATTAATGAGTTATGTTATTGCTATTATTCTAAGTCTTCTTAATATAGTTCTTCCTATCTTTGTGAACGATTTATTAAATGTTTTATCTAATGCAAATATGGCTCTAACTTTACTTTTGTTAGGAATCTTCTTAAATTTTAAGTTTGAAAGGAAACAGTGGAAAAATATTTCTAAGGTATTAATAATTCGATATTCATTTGGATTGGTAATTGGGCTTATTCTATTCTTTACACTACCATTTGATCAACTATATAGAGGAATTTTAGCTATAGCGCTAATTTTACCTATTGGTTTAGCGATAATTCCTTTTGCTGTGGAATTTGATTATTCTGAAAAGAGATTTGCTGGTACTTTAGCAAATTTAACTATCCTAATTTCATTTATTCTAGTCTGGATTGTTATTTTAGTATTAGGCTTTGGATAATAGTTTAATTAGTAACTTTAGTCAAGTCCAAATACAGATTAAATTCATCATTATCCCCATCGTATTCATGATGTGCATTTTGAATTATCAATTCAATTTTCTCTTCAGTTATTTTTTTGATAAAAGTATTATCAAGTTGCGACCAATGGGGCATCCCTTCTAAAAACACATTCCATAGTGCGTTAGGATGATTTATAGTTCTAGATTTTACTTCTTTAGAAAGCATTGTCCAAAATAAAATTAGTTTATGTGAAACTCCAGTATTTATCTTTAAACCCATCCGTTGAAAATTCCCAAATGCCAAGATCATTAATAGAGCTAAAGAATATCTCATTTGGATTTTATATGAGTAATTCAAATATTCATTTTTCAACCTTTCCCACTCGTAATTACTGAATAATTGAGTCTTACTATCCTTGATACTATCTTTTAGTTTGTTATAATAGAATTCTTTAGTTAAATGTGGTTTTGTTTCAACAAATTGGAATATTCTAAGTGCACCTGCTAATCTCCATTCTAACCAATCTTGTGAATATTCTTCTGCTTTTTTTAAAGCTAAGTCTTTTCTAGGAAAATATCTAAAAATAGTTTTTAATTTTGAACTGATCTCTTTGTAATATTTTATGTAATGGTCAAAAATTTTAGTATAATAATAGCCAAGAATATCGATATACGTGAAAACTTCTAAGAAGTCGATGAAATCATTTATTAAATTTTCATACGAGAGAAGCTTGATGAATTCAGGATCTTTAAATAAAGAAAAGATTCCATAATAAGTAGATTCACCAGTAAAAATAGTCGCAATAAGTAAGTGATATTGTATGATTTTTTTTATGAGTAGTATCTCAATATCCGAAAGTTTAAATGGTTCTAGGAGATCAAGGCTTGATATAAGATTATAACTTTGATATGGATGTTTTTTATTATCAATGTATCTCCCAATATCATGGTACATTAAGATTATTGGAATGATGTTTTTGTTTTTTAAGTGCTGATTTAGCACTTTTTCTTTTATCCTTGAAATAGCTTCTTGTGACAGTGTTTCATGGAAAAACTCTCCATTTATTATCAGAAAGAATATTTTATATGATCTAAATATATGCTTTATGGTTCTTTGCAATTCTTCACGATTTTTCTCTTGAGCATCTTTAAAAATTTTCTTTAAGTTTGGAAAAATTGATATGAGACTAAAATACTCATCAGAGTTATCTATATTAATTACTGAGTCAATCCATGAGAGTTCAATGTTTTTGAATAATTGATCTAACAAGTCCAACATAATTTAGGCAAATTTTTTTTCTAATAATTGGAAAAAAGGTTCAATATCAATGTTCCCGCCACTTATTATAGCTCCAATCTTTTTGTTTTCAGCAGAAACTTTTTTGGATAAGATTGCTGCTAAGGGAACTGCTCCAGAAGGTTCTACTATTATTTTCATACGTTCCCAAAGAAATCTCATTGCTTCAATAATTTCAATTTCTGAAACAGTAATTACACGATCTACATATTTTTGGATAATATTGAAGGTTTTCTCACATAATGAAGTTCTTAATCCATCAGCTATTGTATTTGGATAAGTACTTGGTATGATATAGCCTGCTTCAAGTGATCTAAATGCATCATCTGCTAACTCGGGTTCAACACCTATAACTTGTGCATCTGGGCATAAATTTTTAGTAGCGATAGCAATACCACTTAAAAGCCCCCCTCCTCCAAGAGGGACTATAATAAGATTTAACTTGCCAACTTCTTCAAATAATTCATAAACAGTCGTACCTTGACCATTTATAATATTATCATTATCATACGGATGAATTAAGGTGCAATTTTTTACTTTTATAATTTCATCTGTTTTCTTAGCTCTTGCTTCAAGTGTATTCTCGCAAAATTCGATTTTAGCATTATAATCTCTTGTAGCATTTATTTTGTTCTTAGGAGCTCCTTTCGGCATTACGATTGTTGCTTCAATCCCTAATTTTAATGCTGCTAAGGCTACAGCTTGAGCGTGATTTCCACTAGAATGTGTAATAACACCTCGTTTTCTTTGTTCATTTGTAAGCAAACTTAGTGCATTAAACGCTCCACGGAACTTAAACGCCCCCACTTTTTGAAAGTTTTCACACTTAAAATAGATTTTAGCATTTATTGTTTTGTTTAAAGTGCTAGAAGTCATTACTGGTGTTTTATTGATGTGAGATTTAATTCTATTGTATGCGTTTTGTATCCCTTCGTATGACATGTTGATTTTCTAAGATGATGGATCTATATAATATATGTATAAGCAATACTTTCAGAAATAATTGCTTGTTTTTTAATCTATATATATTCCCTCATCAATATATTAATCTATATATATAACTTACTCGAATTATCTTTAACATAAATTTAGTTATAAAATTAGAGATAAATTATGCCAACATTCGGACATCTTTTTTATAGTCTTTGCTTGTTAATCCCCTTAATGTATTTCATGAGAGACAAATTTAACTATAAAATTGCGATAATTTTCTTTGTAAATAATCTATGGGGGCCAGATATTGTAAATCTTTTCTTTGTCACGCCATTCCATTGTATTTTGGGATTTCTGATCTTAGCGATCCCTTATTCATTAGTTTGGACATATGCTTCAAGATTTTCATTAGTTCGATCTGAGAAAGGCTTTCCATTGAAATTTGAAGATAGTGGAATTAGAGAAGTAAACTGGAAAAATTCTTATTGTGTTGTGGCTGCTGCAGGATTCTCGCATTTTTTTATAGATCAATTTTTTCATAACGCACTTGAAATGAATTTATGGGATAGTTTATGGGGAGATTTTAAAATTCCTCATGTTGATATACTCAACTGGACATGGATACCAGAACATACTCTTAGCCCACTTTATTTAATTGGTGACGCTTTAGTAGTTGTTATGCTTATACTTTCTTTTTATTTCTTACGAAAAGGATATAAAACTACTTTCAAAATGTTTTTAATTGCCAGCGGTTTGTCCCTTGTACTGATGCTTGGCCTCTCACCTTTAGTTTTTTACGCTGAACACGAGTTTGCAGTCATGTTTGAGATGGCAATATATACATTCTTACCTTTTATGTTACTCATGTATGTAGCCCGTGATGTACAAGAACATCCAATAGAAACACCTGACGTGCCAAAAGTTAAACGAGAATCAGCATTAAAAATAGTCTCTATCGTTTCAATATGCTTTGCAGTATTTTTAGTTTTATACTCACTATTTGCAATTTTAATGACTGATTTTGTTGCGGAATTATATACTAGTTCTCCTACTCCCGATGATCTTTTTGCTATTTCTGTTATGGGAATTTATTACTTAATTATAGCTTTAACTTTATTAATAGGTTCTATAGGAGCTATATTTAAAGTGAATTTCTGTAGATATATGGCTATTGCTGCTGCTGCTTATTTAATTGTCTTCGGTTTTCCAATTGCTATTGCTTTATTCTTTTCTGAAAAAGAAGTAAAAGCGATGTTTAATAGATAATAATTCAATTTTTTTTTTTTTAATTTTTGATGTTTCAAAATCGTATTGGTGGTTTTTGTCTGAGGTCCTTAATTCTCCCTTTAAGGATTGGATCATTGGTCTTCTTCATCCATTCATATAATTTATCTTTTAATTCTCTAGCAGTGTCTTTATAATTATCACTATCAATTAGGTTATGAAGTTCGTTGGTATCATTTTTAAGATCGTAAAGTTCTTCATTAGCTCTAGGTTTTTTAATCAGTTCTAAAATATATTTTCCAAGTTCATCCTGTTGCATGTCCATACCTAATTGGTATAAATTCTCGGATTCTTCAAAATTAATTATATATTTAAAATCTTCAGTTCTTATGCTTCGCATAGGATCATAATATTCATGAAAATTCTTTTCTGAGAAGATATTTTCTCTGAATTTATCAGTCTCACCTTTTAATAATGGAAGAAAACTTCTTCCTTCGATATTTTCTGGTACACCAGCCTCGATTATGTCCAATAACGTTGGTAATAAATCAATATTACTTATCATTTGATTGTATACTCTATTTTTTTGAAAAATATTTGATCCGATCCAAGACATTAGTAAAAGAGTTTTGAGACCTGGATCATAAAGCGTACATTTTGCCCTTGGATAAGCTTCTCCATGATCTGTAGTATAAATAAATAAAGTATTTTCCCTTAAATCAATCTCATCTAGTTTTTTTATAATATTTCCAATGCAATTATCAACCACTTGAATTGCACCATAAAATTGAGACAGATCCTTCCTTACAATTTCATTATCCGGTAAATAAGGAGGTATTAAAACACTATCTGGATTTACGGGATCTCCCCATATACCAAAAGGACGGTGTACTTGAATGTCGCCAATACATAAATAAAAAGGCTTTTCATCCATTTGATGTTTTTCAAAGAATTCCTCATAATTTTTTTTCAATTTATTACAGTTATATAATGGCTCTGGGCGACGTTTACTTATTGTATCATATCCCAAAGTATAAGCATCAAAAGCTTCATGTTGAAATCCTAATAAATGAGTTGTATATCCTTGTTCTTTTAGATACATTGGAAGTGTTATATTTCTTTCAGGTAAGGTCCATCCTCGGTCTACAAGCCCCATAAGCCCATTTTGGTGAGGATATAAACCGGTCTGAATTGCACCTCGACTTGGACTACATTGAGGTGCTGTACAGAAATAATTTGTAAACCTAACTCCATTTTGAGCAAGTTTGTCTAAATTTGGAGTATTTAGAGAATTTGGAGTTTGTGGTGTATTATAACACCCAAGGAACTGCCCTTGATCATGTGTTATGAATAAAATGATATTTGGTTTTTTATTCATTTTGGTTCAACAATAATTTTAATGAAGTTCCGATCATGAGACTCTACGAATCTTTCAAAAGTTTTCTGTATGTCCTTTAGCTTAATAACCTCGGAAATAAATTCATTTGCATCTACTTTTCCTTTAGAAAACAAGTTTATAGCTGCCAAAATATCCTCTTCATCATGACCTAAACATCCCTTCAAAGTTACTTCTTTTGAATTTAACATAAATAATGGAAGTGTAATGCTTCCTTTATGAATTCCTTCTAATAAGATAGTACCTCCTTTTTTGATGAAATTAATACCATTAGATATAGTTTCCTCATTCCCAACACAATCAAAAATAAAAGTAGGAGCTCCAAGCTTTTTAGTAACCTTTTTTACTTTAGCCCTACTTTTCCCTACTGCATCAGTAGCTCCCATCTCTATAGCTTTATTTCTTAAATACTCGTTAGGTTCAACAACAACAACATATTCAGGATCTTTCTCAATTAATACTGCTTTGAGAGCGGATAAACCAACATTTCCTCCACCTATTATTAATATATTCTCTCCCTTTTTGATTTTTGAAAGTTTAAAAGCTCTCATCATTAATGCAAATGTTTCGACCATTACAGCATCTTTAATTGAAACATTTTCAGGTATAGGAAATAGTGAAATTTTAGGTACTATAACATATTCCGCAAATCCACCATTTTGAAACATACCCATTCCACTTAATCTTCCTTGACTAACATCAAGTGATACATTCACACAAATAACACGGTCTCCAATATTAACATGTGAGATATTATCTCCAATTTCCTCAACAACACCTGTAATTTCATGGCCCATAATTAATGGAAAATTATACATTTTATACTTGAAATTTGTTATATCACTACCACAAATCCCACAATAATGAACTTTAACTAAGGCTTCGTCAGAACCAGGAGTAGGTTTAGGATAATCTTCTTTGTATACTATTTTTTTTATATCTTCAATAATTGCTGCTTTAATAGAATAACCATCCCCAATTAGTTTTCCTTTGATATCATTTATTTAAGAAAAAAAAAATACTTTTTGATATTACAAGAATAAATTGCTCAAAATGTAATTCTAAATCCCTAATAATTTTTTCATACTCTTAAGGATAGTATCGATTTCGGCATCAAAAGTCTTAACTTGATCAATAAAGATGTTATTCACTTGAATTAATTGTTTTACTACATATTCTGGTGATTGTGTTATTTGTTTTGCCATGTTAATTGCCTCATTCAAGACTTCCCCTTCCTCAACTAATTTATTAATAATATTTAGTCGATAAGCTTCTTTTGCAGTGAGAAAAGTCTCTCGAGTTCCTGTATTCAGTGTTAATTCCAAGGCTTTTCCACGCCCGACAAGTGTGACATATGGAAAAAACAAGGGGCATGCACCAAACCTAATTTCAGGATGCCCAAATAGAGATCCTTTAGACGCGACACGCAGGTGACAAATAACAGCAAGATCGAATGCACCTGCTAGAGCATAACCATTGATAGCAGCAATTAATAATTTAGGATATTCAAAAATAGTTTGATGAAAAAGGTGATTAGAATCAACAAATTGTTGATAATCTCCCTTTCCTTGTACTATTGCTTGAACTTCATCCCTGTCAAATCCAGCAGAAAAAAGTTCTTCGCCTCCATAAAAAATTACAGCTTTAATTCTTTTTTCTTCTTCAAGAGAATTTAAAGCATCAATAATTTCTGCTCTCATAGCTTCACTTAAAGCATTTTTCTTTTCTGGGCGATTAAACTTAATTATAGAAATTTTCCCTTTTTTCTCAATATTGATAAATTGATATTCTTTTTCCATTTTTCTTTACTTGTTTAAATTGTAAATTTTAAATTATATTAAATTTAGATAACTATCCTTAAATTTTTTTGACAAATTTTGTTAGTAAAAAAAAATGAAAAAGGAATAGAAATTCAAATTAATCTTTTAATGGAGACAGTTTAGTCTCAAGGTATAATTTTTATCATATTCCCATGATTAATTGAAATTTATTCCTTTTGATTAGATTAATTGTCACGATTTAAAAATCTAAATGCAAGAATTGCATGTTATTTTATATAAGTGGCAAGTTTTAATATTCTATATATCATGGTATGAACAGGAAATAATGAAACTAACTGAAGAACAAATTAACAGATATTCCCGTCAGATTGTCCTTAAAGAGATTGGGGGTATTGGTCAAAAAAAAATACTAAACTCAAGTGTATCTTTAGTTGGATTAGGAGCTCTTGGATCACCAGCAGCTTATTATCTTGTAGCAGCGGGAATCGGCAACTTAAAAATAATAGACTATGATTCGGTTGAAATATCCAATTTACACAGGCAAATCCTACATTTCACGAAGGATATTGATAGTATGAAAACAGAAAGTGCTCTTGAAAAGCTAAATATGTTGAATCCTGATTGTAGGATCGAAATCATAACTGAAAAGTTAACGCCTGATAATGTAAAAGGTATTTTAAGAAATTCAGACTTTGTTATAGAAGGTTCTGATAACTTTCCAACTAAAATGCTTGTTAATGATGCATGTGTCAGTTTGAAAATCCCATTTACAATAGCAGGAGTTCTAAGATTTCATGGTCAGATAATGACAGTAGTTCCTGAATTGAAAACTGCTTGTTATAGATGTCTTTTTGGAAATGTACTTGAAAATCCTACTGGAATGTCATGTTCCGAAGCAGGAGTTATAGGATTGATACCAGGAATTCTTGGTTGTATCGAAGTAAATGAGGCAATTAAGAGCATTTTGAATATCGGTGATCTAATTATTAATAAGATAATGTATGTGGATCTTTTACGTAATACTTTCAATTTCATAGATATACATAAAGATGCTAATTGTGAAGCATGTGGAGAACAAGCTGCAAATCTTGTTGAAACCTATAACTATCGGATTGAGGATGTATGTCAATAGAAAATTCTGTAAATTATATGAATAGGCTAAAGAAAAAAATCGATATTAAGGGTCAGGTTTGCCCTATGACTTTTGTCTACACCAAATTAGCACTTGAAGAGTTAAATAAAGGGGATTTGTTAAAAGTTGAATTGAACTTTCCACCGGCACTTAAGAATGTTCCTAACAATTGTAAACGTCAGGGCTTAGCAGAACTTCTAGAAGTTAGAGAAATTAATAAAAAAAGAGACATTTATGAACTTGTTTTAAAAAGGATCTAAAGTTTAACTTCATCTTATCCTCCTGCAATAGCAGGTAAAATTGAAATCGTATCACGATCTTTAATAATTGTATCAAACCCATCAAATTTCCGAATATCCTTTCCATTTAAACCAATTATGATATACTTATTCAATACGCCTTTAGAGTTAAAGATTTTTTCTTCAAAAGATTTACCAAAAGAGGACCTCAATTTCTCTAAGATATTTTTAATTGTCATTTCACCACTAAAAGATAATGAGATTTCCTCCTTTCCAACAATATCAATCAATAAAGAAAAAAAAGACACTTTAATTTTCGACAAATTAAATTCTGTTAAGTTATCAATTTTAATAGATTAATAGTAATTTCTAAAAAAATATAGCATTTATTTATTTGGATTATAAAATTAAAAAACTAATATATTTTAAACTTATAAGAAGAACACACTCTGATGATTATGATTAAAGATAAGAAGTTAAATATAGGACATCTATCAACTGCCTATCATACTAATTATTTATTGATGGAAGATGAAGAATTAAAAAAAGATTTAGAAACAGAAATCAGTTGGACTCTATTTGGAACAGGTCCCGCTATGGTCAAAGCATTCAAAGAAGAACGATTAGATATTGGATATATGGGATTACCCCCTGCCATAGTCGGAATTGACCAAGGCGTTCCGATTAAATGTGTAGCTAGTGGACATATCGAGGGAACTATTATGGTTGCTAAGACACAATATAAAGGAATAAAACAATTAAATAATAGTTTAGATAGAGTCTTTTCCCAGTTTAAAGGAAAAGCTATAGGAGTCCCTAGTAAAGGTTCTATTCATGATGTTATTTTAAACTATTATTTAGATAAATTTGACTTCTTAAATGAAATTAAAGTAAAAAATTATGGGCAAGCAGAATTTATCGCTAAAGACATGAGAGATGGTCTCTTAGAAGCAGGTGTGGGAACTCCCGCATTAGCAGTTTTTGCATCAACCCTTATGAAGACACAATTGATTATTGAAGCTAAGGATCTTTGGCCTAATAATCCTAGCTATGGAATATTTGTTCATGAAAAGTTTATTCAATCTCATCCAGTTATAATTTTAAAATTTCTAAATTTCCATAAAAAAGCTTCTTATTTACTTCGAACATCACCCTCAATAGCAGCAGAGAAGATATCTAAAACATTTGAAATAATAGATAAAATGTATGCAGAAGAGGTGTTAAAAATTTCTCCAAAATATTGTATATCTCTTTCAAAAGATTATATTAAATCTACTAAGGATTTCATTAAAGCTCTTTATAATTTAGGATACATTAATAAAGAAATCAAAGAAGATGACATTTTTAACTTTAAATTTGTTAATGAAATCCATCCAGAACCTGAGCACTTTTCATAAAACTTTAATAATTTTGGGTTAGCTTTTTTTAAAAAAAGAAGGAAAAGGAAACTAATTCAATCATATAGGTTGATAGGAGGAGAGAATTAAGATCTTATACAATTCCATTAAGGGCGAAATCTCTTAAAAGATTGAATAATTTAATTTCCTTTTGATTATAATTATTAGAATTTCTTATTTATAATTAGATGCAATTTCTACACCTAATTAATCAAATTTAAAGTTCTATAAGTGAAGAAATATAAGAAAAGATGTGTTATTAATATAAAACTATAGTTTTATTGAACAAATGAAAATGATGAGTATAGATTCAACTCTAACACCCAATGAAAGAAAAATTTTGATATATCTGTTGAGCAATTATAAACAAAAACATTATTTTCCGAAGATTGAAGAAACTAAACACGCGTTAAAAATAGAATATGATGAACAAATAGAAGAAAAGTTGATCACTCATTTTGTAAGAAGAGGATTTCCTCAAGTTTGGATGACTAAAGATCAAGAAACCATTTTTAATTATATAATAAAACAATATTCATTATATGATAATTTACTTACTATTGCCGAGATTGAAAAAGCTTTAGATTTCTCATCTCAAAAACTAGAAGAAAGTATAGCTAAGTTTAGCAGAATTGGTTTGATTTCAAGAAAAAAAGACGTCGATGACAAAATAATTCCACGAAATCCCAAAATCGGATATGATCATGAAGTAATTTTAAAAGATGGAAGATCACTCAAACCTATTGAGGCATCGTGTGTTATCGATGCTCTTGGCCTTCCTTTTACATATAATCAAGATGCTACAATTATTTCAAAAGATCCTATTTCTAGTCAAGAAATTAAAATTAAGATTAAAGATGAAAAAATTACTTTCCAACAACCTGAAAATCTAATAGCATATTTAGGATCTCAGTGTTCTACGACTTTGTTTTTTACTTCAGAAGAAAGTCTCAAAGAATGGGAAAAACAACATCCAGATCAAAAAGGTACTATAATAAATATGAATCAAGCATTGATTTTAGCTCGTAAACTTTTTGAGAAAAGATTAGATATAGATTATGTTCGAAGTTGTGAAATATCAATAGATAAAGAAAAAAAAAAAATTGAATGGTTAGAGATACCTTCAGATGATAATCAGAATAAATGCTGTAATTGATAGTTCTAATTTTCTTATTATTAATAGTGGAAATTAAAAAAAATGTTATAAATCCTTAAAGCATAGTATTCCTCCAGCTAGTCCTAAAACCCCACCAGTTATTAATGTGATTGTTCCTAAGGAAAGATTCTGATAGAAGACGCCAGATGCCCCTATCAAAGCCACNNTATCAAAGCCACATCAAGAGGCCAAACTCCATCTACAATCGGTGGTGCCCAAAGTAAGCTTGAGTATTGGCTCATTCCCCAACCTGGTATATCAATCATAACCGCTAATATGATTGCGATACTAATACCAATAACTATTATTGAACCAATTAATTCAACATATTTGTTTATTAATCCTATTAATTGAATTATTCCCGCGATTAAGAATACAATAAAAACAATAGCAACAATATAAATTATCATAGCTTCTCCACCGTTGAATCCTACCCAATACGCTACATCTCCTATTATACTTGGGAGATTGAATAGAAAGCCAATCCCTGAAGCATATGTGCGCCCATCAGCACCATTTGTTTGAGCAAAAGAAAGGAAGTATGTTGAAAAAAGTGTTAGAATGGCACCAATTAGGATCAAAATTTTACTAGTCTTCATTATTTTTCACTTTATTATTTTTCTATTTATTAAATGAAATTTAATAAGAGTAAGTATACCTATTTATAAAGATAAGGGCAAATTTAGCATATATTTTATTTCTTATTCTATGGTTTACAATAGAAATATTATATTATATTGATCGAATCTTTTTATGGTTAGCCCTCTTGTATTTATATTATGGGATTAGACAACATAGATAAGCAAATTATTAACGCCTTATATGAAAAAGGACGTGAAAGTTTAATCAGTATAGGCGAAAAGGTGTTCAAACCAGATAATGATATCATGAGCCATGCTGGTGTGAGAAAGAGAATTAAAAAATTAGAGGATTCAAAAATTCTAAAAGTTCAAGGGAACATCAATATTAATACTGTAAAGTATAAAGCGTGTATTATACTTCTGGCTATGAAAAATTACGAGGAAGTTAAAAAGATTGTTAACGCATATTATTTATGTCCTAGAGTGTTTTTGTTAGCTCAAATTACTGGAAGATACAATTTAATAATGGGAATAATTGGTCAAAGTGTTGATGTTCTTCATAGATATATTAACCATTGCGGACCCACAAACAAAGAAGGGATTTTACATTCTGAAATTTTATTTGTGTCAAATATTGAAACTCCAGAATATCTACCCCTAAATTTATTTAGTAAAAAAAGCCAAGAAGCTGAATGTAGTAATATCTGTAAGGATTGTGAAGCGTATTTAGACGGCAAATGTGACGGATGTGGAAATTTTTAATATTTATCCATCAATCGCCCCCATTTTCTTTGTTTTAAAGAAGTATAAAATTGAAACTTCTATCTAAATATAGTATTTAATTGAAACTAAGACTGATTCTATGGTTTAAATTAACCAAAAATTAATAAGTATTATATAGGAAAATTGTTTTTATAAATTGAGTAAACTCTTAAAAATCAATATTCTTTCAAAAGGGTGTTTATATGATTGTTGAAGATTACTATTCAGTTTCTAGCTATGAAAAGAAAATGGAATTGTTTTCATTATCTCCGGCAAGTAAATTTATATTATATTTGATTAAGCAAAGAGGTCCGCTAAAAGAAACAGAAATAATAAAAAAAACGTTATTACCAAAACGAACCGTAGCATACGCTTTAAGAAAACTTCAAGAAAGAAATTTCATTAGAAAATATAAGGATAAGAAAGATAAACGTGTAAGCATTTTTGAAAGTTTAATTTAATGTTTCAAAGGTCCTAATTCTTTAATTTGATTTGTAAATTCGGTTATTACCTCTGCGAATCTCTTTCCTTCAGAAGCACTTACCCATTCTAATCGTACTCTTTTAGGATCGACTCCTAATTGTTTGATCAAAATATTATGTAACCGTTCAAAACGCTCTTCAGTGTATTCATTCCCAGTAATATAATGACAATCACCTATATGGCAACCACTTACAAGTACACCGTCAGCTCCATTTTTAAGAGCTTTTAGAACAAAAGAGGGATCAACACGACCAGAACACATAACTCTTATGATTCTAATATTAGGGGGGTATTGAAATCGAGAAACTCCCGCTAAATCTGCTCCAGCATAACTACACCAATTACAGCAAAAAACTAAAATATTTGGTTCAAAATCTTCTTGTTTTGCTTTTTCTTTTGACTTTGATATGATAATCACCTATAAACCGTTTTTTACCTCCTCTTTTTCTAATAAATAAGAATCTATCATGGTAGAAATTTGATCAAAGTCATAATGTTTTACCATTATAGCTCCAACTTTACATGTTGCAGCACACGTTCCACAACCTTTGCAAACTGCAGCATTGATTCTAGATTTTTTGACTTTTATACTAATATCCTCAAATTCCTTAAAGATTTCTATGAGATCTATAGCTTTATAAGGGCAAACTTCTTCACATTCACCACATCCAATGCATTTTTCTTCTAATACTTCAGCTACTAAACCAGACGTTGTAATTTTGTCTGCACTTAAAAATCGACTTGCTCGACCTGCAGCTCCATTCGCCTGAGAAATTGAATCTTGAATATTTTTAGGCCATTGAGCACATCCACATAAGAAGATTCCATCAGTAGCGAAATCTAAAGGTCTTAATTTTACATGTGCTTCTAAGAAGAATCCATTTTTATCTAAAGGAACTTTTAACATCATAGCTAATTCCTTTAAATTATCAGCAGGAATCNNTTAGTATCTAATACACTTATCTGAAATTTATCCGTTCCTTTTTTTGTTTTTACTTCTGGAAGATTATCTAAATCGTATCTAAGAAATATCGCATCTTTTCGACGTTCACGATAATATTCCTCAAATTCTTTCTTCGCCATTTGTAAGTCTCTGTAGAGTACAACAATTTCTAATTCTGGTTTTAATTCCTTTAAGATTCTGACATTTTTTAGAGAAGTTGCACAACATATATTTGAACAGTATGTTATACCTTCATTTTGCCTAGCGTTTACACATAATATAATTGTTACTCGGTGAATATCATCTAACCATTTAATATCCTTATTCTGTAATTTCTGTTCTAACTCTAATTGGGTCATTACATTCTTATCGCCATAATGAAAAAGACCTGTTGGTTTTAGTTCATTTCCTCCTGTTGCAACGATGATGGTTCCAATTTTGACATCATGGGTTGTATTCTTTGAATCCCGTATTACAACGTCATAGTTTCCTACATAACCTTTTATATTGTTAATTCCGGCGTTAAGAAATACCTGAATATTGTTATTATTTCTGATTTTCTCTTTTAATTCATTTAATAATTCTAAAGCATTTTTATGAACAGGATATAATACATTTAAGCTTTTTAAGTTGCCACCTAATTCAGCCTCTTTTTCTACTAAGAGTGTTTTAAATCCTTGATTAGCTATATTTAAAGCAGCTGTCATACCCGAAACACCTCCTCCAATAACTAATGCTGTATGAGTTATATCTATTTTGTCTTCTTTTTGAGGTTTTAATAATTTTGATTTAGCAACATGCATTCTTATTAAATCTATAGCCTTTTCAGTTGCGGCATCCTTTTGATTCATATGAACCCAAGAACACTGATCCCGGATATTCACAAGCTCAAAAAGATATTTATTTAAACCTCCTTCTTGGCAGGTTTCTTGAAATAAGGATTCATGAGTGCGTGGTGTACAGGATGCAACAATAAAGCGATTTAAATTGTAGTCATCAATTAATTCTTTAATCCTTATTTGAGAATCAGAGGAACAAGAATAAAGATTCGCTTCACATACAACTACATTAGGTAATTCCTTAACATACTCTACTACTCTAGGAACATCAACATAATTTCCTATATTAATTCCACAATGACAAACCATTACACCAATTCTTGGTTTATCTGTAATCTTAACCACTTTCTCTGGCACATCAAATATTTTCTCTTTCATTTGTGTGAATTTAACAGTATTTAATAAATCAGCAATTTGTGCTGCTACTCCACTTGCATCGGCCACAGTTTCTGGAATATCCATTGGTCCTTGGCAAAATCCACATAAAAAAACTCCATTTCGTGTAGACTTCAATTTATCAAAGTATGATTGTTCTTGGAAAAAGTCATATTTATCTAATTCAACTCCCAATGAGTTTGAAAGCTCTTTAACTCCTTTTGATGGTACTAATGGGGATGCTAGAACGACTAAATTTGCTCGAAAATCTTTAAATTCTCCCGTCTTTAAGTCTTCATAATGTATTATTAAATCTTGTGTTTCAGGATCCTCTTCAATAGTACTAATTTTAGATTGAAAATATTTCACTCCATATTCATCTTGAGCTCTTTGAGTAAATTCATAGAAGTTTTTACCATATGCTCGAATATCATGTCGAAATACATAACATTCTGAATTTTCTGAATGCTCTTGAGTAATGATTGCTTGTTTTGCTGTATAGGTGCAACATACACTAGAACAGAATGGTACGTTTTCATGAAGATCTCTTGAACCTGCACATTGAACAAACGCAATTACTTCGGGTTCTTTTTCATCGCTTAATCTCATAACATGCCCTCCAAATGGTCCAGATGCACATAATATCCTTTCATATTCAAGAGCACTTACTACATTTTCAAATCTATATCCCCATCTTGATGATAATTCTTCAGCAGGCATTTCAAAACCAGTTGCAACCACTACTGCTCCAACTTTAATCTCAAATTCTTCGGGTTTTTGTTCAAAATCTATTGCGTCAGCTGTACAAACTTTTTTACATACTTGACACACTCCCTTTTTTAAATATAAACACATTTCTGAATCTATTAAATATATAGGCGGAACTGCTTGAGGAAAAGGAATATAAACTGATTTTCTTTTACCTATATTCATTTCAAATGGATTTGGGGCTAAAATTTTTGGACATTTATTAGCACAATCTCCACATCCCTTACATTTTGTTTCATCAACATATCGAGGTTTCTTTAATATTTTTGCTGTAAAATCACCAGGTTCACCATCGATATTGAGAACTTCATGATAAGTCATTAATTCAATATTAGGATTTCTAAACACTTCTACCATCTTAGGGGCTAGTATACATAAAGAACAATCTAATGTTGGAAATGTTTTATCTAATTGAGCCATTCTTCCTCCTATAGAGGGTGACTTTTCTACTAAATACACTTTAAATCCTAATTCGGTGAGATCAAGTGAAATTTGAATTCCTGCTATACCTCCACCAATGACTAATACTGAGCCTTCCATTATTGTTCTTCCTCCACCTTTTGATTAGGTTCAACAATTTTTATTAAATTCACTAAAAATTCAGAAAAATCGACTATTTCAATTGATGATATATCCTCATAGTCTTGTTGTAAACAAGATAAATGCATTTTACACTTAGGACAAGAAGTTACCATTACCTCCCCCGCATCCTTTGCTTCGAGTAACCTTTTATAACGCAAGGCTTTTGAACGGTCATTACAATTCATCCAAGAGCTTACACCACAGCATAACGCATCAGTCTTATTATGTACCATTTCATTAAACTTATATCCAATTTCTTTTAGATGTGAAAAAATCTCACGTACATTTTCTATTATACTGCTATCTTTAGGTAAAAAACGACTTAAGCGACATGGATCATGGTAAGTAAAAGGGATGAGTTCTTCCTTCTGGGAGGGATTTTTAAATTCAATTTTATTATCTTTCCAATTCTCATAAATATATTCGATTAAATGTTTAACTAAAAATTTCTTATTAAATTCTTCAAAGATAACGGGATAATCCACTTTAAAAGACCTATAACATTCTGCACAAGCTGTAATAATCGTTTTAACTCCAGTTTCTTCAATTCTTTGCATATTTCTTTTTCCCAAATTGATAAATTCTTTAAGTTTTCCTTGACCCCAATAGAGATCATGTCCACAGCAAATTTCATCTTGAAGAACCACTATTGGTTCTTTTTCAATTTGACAGAGTATTTTTAGTGTGCTTTCTGCTATAGAATCTGAATTTTGAAACTCAAAATTAAAATAGGGTAAACACCCAACATAATACATTATATTGCCCTGCTTTGAAATTTCACATCCTTCTGGAATCCATTCAAGAGATCTTTTTGGATTTATATGAGCTTCACTCATTATTTCAGATATGGTGGTATATACACCTTTATGAGCTATAAAATCATCTGGGTTTTGGTTATGAGATTCTCGCATTTTGTATTTTGCCATTCTTACAATATCTGCGAAATTTATTCCCTCAGGACAGTTTTGCAGACAAGCGTTGCATGTTAAGCAATCCCATAATGTCCCACTCTCAATGATTTTATCTTCAAAACCTTCTAAAATCATTTGAATAATCCTACTAGGTTCAAAAGTCTGAACTTTACTGAGTTGGCAGACGCCACTACAGCGAACACATTGATAACAACGATATAATAGTTTTCTAATATCTGGTTCGTAAACTTTTTTAAGATAAGAATCGATGTCATACTTTAATTCTTTTGAATCATCCAGTTTTGTCGTTCCAGTAATACTATTCACTTTATTTGATAACTGTAAATTTTAATATTATGAACTGATAATGATTAGAAAAAAAATAGAAAGAATTTATTTTTTCGGATTAGAATTAATAACTCTTATGTAAAAAGAGATATATTAGATAAAATGGTCCTAAATTCTTTTTGATTTAGTTAAATTGCTAATGTTTTAATCATAGCTTTAATTTGATCAAAATCGTAATGTTTTATTGAAATTGCTCCAATTGGACAATTTACTGCACAGGTTCCACATCCTTTGCATAAACCTGAATTTACAGATGACTTTATTGTTGGTAAACTTATTTCTTCAAATTCTTTCACATCTTCTATAAGCTCTATAGCATTATAAGAGCAGGCTTCCTCACATGTCCCGCAACCGATGCACATCTCTTGATCTACTTCTGCTACTAATCCAGAGGTAGTAATTTCTTCCACACTTAAAAATCTACATGCTCTTCCAGCAGCTCCATTTGCTTGTGAGATTGAGTCTTGTATATTTTTAGGCCATTGAGCACACCCACATAAGAAAATTCCATCAGTAGCAAAATCTAAAGGCCTTAATTTCACATGAGCCTCAAGAAAGAAACCATTTTTATCTAGTGGAACCTTAAGCATTCTTGCTAACTCGCCCAAATTGTCAGCTGGAATCATGGGAGTTGATAATACTATCAATTCCGTGTTAAATTTAATATTATCCTGTAAATTTGTGTCAAATACTTCAATTTCAAAATTATCTGTCCCCGTCTTTCTCTCTTTAATTACAGGTGGATTATTTAAATCATATCTCAAAAAAATGGCATCTTTTCTTCGTTCACGATAATACTTTTCAAATTCCTTCTTGGCCATTTGCAGATCTCTGTAAAGAACTATTAATTTCAGGTCTTGTTTTAATTCCTTTAGAATATTAATATTTTTGATCGCACTTTCACAACATATATTTGAGCAATATGTTATCCCTTGTTCTTGTCTTGCATTAACACATAATAAAGTAGTAATATGATTAAGACTACCTAACCATGACTGATCTTCTTCCTTTAATTTCTGTTCCAACTGTAATTGGGTAATTACATTATGATTTTTATATTTATAATCAAAAAATTCATTAGGTTTTAATTCCTGTCCTCCAGTGGCAACGATAATAGTACCGACTTTTAAGTCGTGAGGTTTTTTATCTGAATCGATAAGTGAAACATCATAATTACCAATATACCCATTGATATCGTCCAATTCAGATCCTAAAAAGATTTGAATTTTCTTATTTTTTAGTACTCTTTCAGTGGTCTTATTCAGAATAATTGAGGCATCTTCTTGAGTAGGATACAACATATTCAAGAATCTTAAATTTCCACCTAAATGACCTTCTTTTTCTATAAGATAGACCTTGAACCCTTGATTTGCGATATTTAATGCCGCAGTCATCCCTGATATACCACCCCCAATAACTAATGCTGCTTGAGTTATTTTTAGTTTTTCTTCTTCTTGTGGTTTTAATAACCTTGATTTAGCTACTCCCATTCTTATTAAATCTATTGCTTTTTCGGTTGCTAACTCCTTTTCTGTCATATGAACCCATGAACATTGATCACGGATATTTACCATCTCAAAAAGATATTTATTTAATCCAGCTTCTTGACATGTTTCTTGAAATAAAGATTCATGTGTTCGTGGTGTACAAGAAGCTACGAGAAATCTATTTAAATTGAATTCCTTTATTACTTCCTTAATTCGCTTTTGGGAATCAGAACTGCAAGAATATAAATTATCTTCACAAAATTCTACATTAGGTAATGTTTGTATGAATTCAATTACTTGAGGGATATCAATATATTTCCCTATGTTAATTCCACAATGGCAAATTAGAACCCCAATTCTCGGTTCATCTGTAATTTTAACTTCTTTTTCTGATACCTCAATTTCCTTTTCCATTGTCTCAGTAAACTTAAAAGAAGTAAGTAAAGTTGCTATTTGAGAGGCTACTCCACTAGCATCAGCTACTGTTTCTGGTATATCCATAGGACCTTGACAAAAACCAGCCAGAAATATACCCTCTCTGGAAGACAATGATTTATTAAAATATGATTTCTCTTTAAAAAAGGAATATTCATCTAATTCAAGATCTAAAGTTTTAGCTAATTCTTTAGTACCCGCGGAAGGGACAAGAGGGGTAGCTAACACCACTAGATTTGCCCTAAAATCTTTAAATTCACCAGTTTTTAAATCTTCATAGTGAATTACTAAATCATTGGTATCTGGATCTTCTAATATTCTACTAATTTTTGTCTGGAAATATTCTACTCCATATTCTTTCTGAGCTCTTTGGGTAAACTCATAAAAATTTTTACCATATGCTCTCACATCATGTCTAAATACAAAACATTTTGAGTTTTCAGAATGTTCTTTTGTAATAATAGCTTCTTTGGCAGTATACATACAACAAACACTTGAGCAATAGGGAATTCCTTCACGTAAATCCCTTGATCCCGCACATTGAATAAATGCAATTATTTCTGGCTCTGTCTCATTACTAGGTCGTAAAACATGTCCATCAAAAGGTCCAGAAGCGGATAACATTCGTTCATATTCTAAAGCAGTTACGACATTTTTATAGTTATAACCCCATCTTGAAGTTAATTTTGTACCTAAAACATCATATCCTGTAGCAATAACGATAGCACCAACATTTAAATTGATTTCTTGAGGTTGTTGCTCATAGTCTATCGCTTCTGCTTGACACACTTTCTCACAAACACCACATACACCTTTAGTTAGTTTTAAACATAAATCTGGATCAATTAAATATATAGGAGGTACGGCTTGAGGAAAAGGAATATAGACAGATTTTCTTTTACCCAGATTCATATCAAAGATATTTGGTGACTCAATCTTCGGACATTTAGAGGCACAGTCCCCACATCCTTTACATTTAGTCTCATCAATATAACGGGGCTTTTTAAGGACAGTCACTATAAAACTACCTGGCTTTCCTGAGACTTTTTTAACTTCGTGATACGTCATTAGTTCAATATTAGGATTTCGGAAAACTTCAACCATTTTAGGCGCGAGAATGCATAAACTACAATCATTCGTAGGAAATGTCTTATCAAGTTGAGCCATTCTTCCTCCAATTGAAGGTGTTTTTTCTACTAAATACACTTTAAATCCTAATTCTGTTAAATCTAAGGAGGTTTGTATCCCAGCTATTCCCCCTCCAATCACCAAAACAGATCCTTCCATCTTTTATCACATACAATTTTTTTAATAAGCGTGTATTTTACCATTGAATTAAAAATAAAGAAATGAAATTATATAAATATTTTTATGATAAATGATCGGAATCATGCATTTGTTGCTTTGTGTTTGATCATTCCCAAACATATTTTGCGTGTAGACTTTCGTAATCATTAATAATATACATTGTTTATTTAGCTTCTTGGATCTTTTGTTTGTTTCTGTTAAGAGCCAAAGAGAGTGAAGATCCAATTCGGTAGTTTTTTCATCTTATATGATCGATAGGGTTAAGATTGTATTCTTTGATTTTCTATTATCTACATAATTTTGTTTAGTGATAATCACTAAGAATAAAATGATCCTTCTCTAACATATTAGTCTTTAGAATAATTGTTATCGATCAAGAACCAAAAATATTATGTAAAAAATGGAAAAAGGACAAGGAAGTCAGAAAATAATTAAGAATTTGAATTTCCTATTTAATGATAAGTTATTGATATAGAAAATAGAAATTAAAAAAAGCTGAAATCTGAGTGAAGCGTTTCTCTTCTTTAGGTAGAGTTGTAATAGGAGTAATTGGATTAATATTACTGATCATTGCTCTAATTCTAATGATGAGTACGAGTGGTACCTTTTTTACAAATATTCCCTATTTTATCATAGTGATAATATTGATGGTAATAGGGTTTATTATGCTAAGTTTTGCAATTAAGGATTAGTATCTAAGAATAATATACTACTTGTTAAAATAAGATATTAATAATTCTTGATTACTTATAGAAATGTACAACTTGAAGATTTTTAATCAATAGCAGCCTAATTGTATTTATATTTGCTAAACTTCTTGTAATGGGCCAACCCATGATTACATCTGAAGATATAATGCTACGAAATTTATTAAAAACCAAATTACGAAAATCAGAAGAGGAATAAGAATAATTACTAAAATTACTGCTGTTATTTTTTTAATATTTATTTCACCTCTACTATTAATTTATTCCAAATATCTATATAAAACCATTTCTACTCACTATCGGTAATAAGCGAAAAAATACCTCCAAAAATGTTTTTTATAGCTTTAATGGTCCTAATTTTTTAATTTCATTGGTAAATTCAGTAATTACTTCAGCAAATCGTTTTCCCTCAGAAGCACTTACCCATTCTAGTCTAAATCGTTTTTCTAGATTGAACATTTTTAATATTTCTTTAAAATTTTCGAATCTATCCCTAGCAAATTCATTTCCTTTCAGATAATGACAGTCACCAATATGACAGCCTGTTACAATCACTCCATCGATACCTTCTTTAAATGCTTCTAAAATAAATGCAGGATCTACTCTACCAGAACACATTACCCTAAGTATCCTGATAGTAGAAGGATATTGAAATCGAGATACTCCAGCTAAATCTGCTCCTGCATAGCTACACCAATTGCAGCAAAAGCATAAAATATTCGGATGAAAATCTTTTTTAACTACTCTTTTTTTTGACTTAGACATAATTTAATAACTCATTATTTAACTTTAGGCTAATAATGCCGAAATCATGGCGTTTATTTGCTCAAAACCAAAATGTTTTATAACAATTGTTGAATTAGGACATTGCGCCCCACATGTACCGCATCCTTTACAAAGCGCTGGATTGACTTGCGATTTTTTTATAGTAATTTTAAAATCTTCAAATTCTCTTTCTTTTTCTATTAATTCTATAGCATTAAATTGACAAACTTCCACACAACTTCCACATCCGATGCAATTTTCTTCTATGACTGCAGCTACAAGGCCAGATGTTACAATTTTTTCAGCACATAAAATTTTAACTGCTTGGGCAGCAGCTCCATTAGCTTGGGCTATAGATTCTCGAATATCTTTAGGTGAGTGTGCACATCCACACAAATATATTCCATCGGTTGCAAAATCAATTGGTCTCAATTTTACGTGCGCTTCTAAGAAGAATTTATCTTCGTTAAGTGGTACTTTCAACATTTTTGCCAAATTTTCGTTTTCTTTAATAGGCGCTATGATTCCTGTACTTAATACAACTAAATCTGGATATAATTCAAGGTCTCCTAAATCAGGATTATTTGCTCTTATATTAATTATATTATTTTTGATTTTTAATTCTGGAGGTAATTTCTCATCAAATCTAACAAAAATCACACCATTTTCCCTTGCTCTATTATAAAACTTTTCTTTAAAGGCATATGTTCTAATATCACGATATAGAATAACAATTTCTATATTTGGTTTGATCTCTTTTGCCTTTAAAGCATTTTTTATAGCTTCTGAGCAACATATCCTACTACAATATGGATGATCTTCATTTCTGGATCCTACACACTGTATCATGACAATAGAATTCAACTTTTTTATCTGATCTGGTGTAGTAAATAAATTTTTTTCAAACTGAGCTTGAGTTACTATCCTTTTATCCTTCCCAAAATTATATTCAACAGGTTTATATTCATTTGCTCCTGTTGCTACAATTATTATTCCATGATCTAGATCAATATTTTTGTTATTTTTTCCATAAGTTATGTTTGTTGAAAAATTACCGATATAGCCCGAAATGGAATTGATTTGTGCATTTTTAAAAACATGGATTAATTGATTATCTTCAACATTTTTAATTAAATCTGCTAACAATTCCTGAATATCATCATTCTCAAGAGTTTGATAAATATTTTGAGTGAAACCACCCAATAAATCTTCTTTTTCAATCAAGAATACTTCAAAACCTTGAGAAGCTAGATTTAAAGCCGCTGACATCCCAGATATACCCCCTCCAATAATTAAGCCATTATCTATTACATTTATTTCTTGTTCTTGTAATGGGATTAATTGGCTAGCTTTTGCCACCGACATCCTCAAAAGGTCTTTAGATTTCTCGGTTGCTTTTTCGCTTTCATGCATATGAACCCATGAACACTGATCACGAATATTTACCATTTCAAAAAGATATTTATTCAAACCTACCTCTCTTATTGTAGCTTGAAATAAAGGCTCATGCGTTCTTGGGGTGCATGAGGCAACTATAACCCGATTTAATTGATTATTCTCTATCTTTTCTTTAATATTAGTTTGAGTATCAGCTGAACAAGTATACAAATTATGTTCTGCGTAAACTACATTAGATAAAGTTTTAACATACTCTACAACACTAGGAACATCAACGACTCCACCAATGTTTATACCGCAATGACATATGAATACACCTATTCTTGGTGGTTGTTCACTTACGTCTAATTCTTCAGGAAGCTCTTTTTTTGATATTAATTTATTTCTAACTTCTGATAAAAGGACATTTACACGTCCGGCAGCAGCGCTTGCTTCAATCACAGTTTCAGGAATATCTTTTGGTGCAGCAAAAGCTCCACATACATAAATTCCCGGTCTAGAGGTTTCTACAGGGTTAAAAGTGTCAGTTTTGCAGAAACCATATTCATTTAGTTCGATATTTAATTTTTTTGCTAATTCTTTTGTTTTTTTATCAGGCTGCATTCCAACTGACAAAACTACTAGGTTGAAAATCTCATTAATGATTTTTCCGTCCTCTATTTCATAAGAAACTTTTAAATCTTTAGAATCAGGAATCTCTTTAATTGTTGATATTCTACGTCTAATATATCTTACACCGTATTCATCTTTAGCCCGTTCAATATATTTATCGAAATCTTTTCCATAAGCTCTAATATCCATTGTAAAAATAGTGGGTTCTACAATATTCATATGTTCTTTAGCAATAACAGCCTCTTTCGTGGTATACATGCAACATACAGATGAACAGTAATCAATACCATGTTGTTTATCTCTTGAACCAATACATTGCAAGAAAGCTATTTTTCTAGGAATAATTCCATCAGAAGGTCGGAGAATTAAACCTGCATGTGGTCCACTAGCACTCAAAATTCGTTCAAATTCAGTACTAGTGATTACATTTAAATATTTTCCATAACCGAGTTGAGTTAAAGGAGTAGGGTCATACTCATCAAATCCGGTTGCAAGAACTACAGCCCCAATATTAAGCTGAATGTCTTTATCTTCAAGTTCATAATCAATTGCTTTGGCTTTACATATACCTTCGCAAACACCGCAACCTACACATTTATCTTTATCAATTGAAAAAACTAATGGAACAGCTTGAGGGAATTTCACAGAAATTGCTGTTTTATTTGAAAGTTCTTTATTAAAAGTATCTATTGCTTCAATTGGGCATTTTTGAGCACATAAACCACATCCAGTACATTTGTTTTGATCTAGATAAAGTGATTTTTGAGTTAAATAGACTTTAAAATTACCAGGTTCTCCTTCAATTTTTTCTATACATGAATTAATTAAGATATCAATATTCTCATGGCGACCCGTTTGTACCAATTTTGGAGCGAGAATGCAAATAGCACAATCATTTGTAGGAAAGGTTTTATCTAATTGAGACATTACACCTCCAATACTTGTTGTTGACTCAGATAAATACACTTTATATCCTGAATCTGCTAAGTCAATCGAACTCTGAATTCCTGCAATTCCTCCTCCTATTACTAAAACAGCACCAACCTTTTCCATTATTTTCCCTCCTTAATTGATATAAATAATGGAGTTTCTTCATGAATTTCGTCAAGATCAACTAACCCTCTTTGTCTCAAAGTAACAATATGATTTAATACGTCATTTGGTTCAACCTGTATCTCTTTTGATATTTCGGGAACTGATTTGCTTGTTGTTTGAATTTTTTTGATTATTTTATTACGTATGAATTCATTATATAGATTATTATCCAGAATTCCTTCAAATTCTTCTTCTGAGATTAGTTCATTATACACATTACCTTCAGTAGTGATTATCCTTTCTCTTGCAACTAATGTCCTAATTCTGGAATCTGTCAATACAGATTTAATAACATCAAAATCTTCAGATAACTGTTTCTTTAATTTTTTATTGTTAAAAGGGGAAGGCCCTAAACTAATTATTTTTTCATTGAACTCATTTACAAGTTGAGCAAATCTACTACCCTCTGAAGCTGAGACCCAATCTAAACGGAAACGCTCTGAAAATCCAACATAATCTAATAATTTACTGAGCATTTTCATTTTCATTTCTGCTTCATAATTACCACTAATATAATGGCAATCTCCGGGGTGACATCCTAATACAATTACACCATCAATTGATTTTGAGAAAGCTTCGGCTATAAAAGTGGGATCGACTCTGCCACTACACATTACTCTTATAATTCTTAGATTTGGAGAATATTGTATTCTGCTTACTCCCGCTAAATCCGCTCCGGCATAGGAACACCAATTACATAAAAATCCTAAAATCTTAGGTTTGAATGTCATGTTATTAATCCCCTCCATAAACAATAATTTCTGATAGAATTTGCTCATTTGTGAAATGAAAAACAGTTATAGCATTTTCGGGACAACTAGCACCACATACTCCACATCCTTTACAGAGCAACTTATTAATAATTACTTTATCATCTTCATCTTTTGAGATAGCTTTATAAGGGCAAAGTTTTATACATACTTTACATCCTACACATAATTCATTATTTACTTCTGCAACCAACCCAGAAGCAATTATATCTTTCGAACTTAAAAATCTACTTGCTCTTCCTGCTGCTCCATTTGCTTGAGTGATTGACTCCTGAATATGCTTCGGCCAATGAGCACACCCACATAAAAATACTCCATCTGTAGCAAAATCTACTGGTCTTAATTTAGCATGAGCTTCTAAGAAGAAACCATGTTTATCTAAAGGTACTTTAAGCATTTTCCCTAATGATTCTGAATTTTCTGTTGGTATCATGGGAGGCGATAAAACAATTAGGTCTGTTTCAAAATTAATATCATCCTGTAAATTTGTATCAAATACGTCTATTCTATACTTTTCAAGTTTATTGTTAATTTTTTTGATTTCTGGGGGTTTATCCAATTTGTATCTTAGAAGAATGGCATCTCTTCTTCGGTCAAAGAGATATTCTTCAAATTCTTTTTTAGCCATTTGAAAATCTCTATAAAGAACAATCATTTCGAGGTCAGGTTTTAATTCCTTTAAGATATTCATATTTTTAATAGCAGTAGCGCAACATATATTTGAACAATATGTAATCCCTTCTTTTTCTCTAGCATTTACACATAAAATAGTAGTGACACGTTTGATTTTATCAAGCCAGGAATGATCTTTTTGATTTAATCTCTTCTCTAATTCCATTTCTGTAATAACATTAGTGTTATTATCATTATACTGACTAAATCCAGTAGGTTTTAATTCTTGACCTCCAGTAGCAACAATGATTACACCAACTTTCAATTCACTAACTTTATTTTTGGAGTCAATAATAGAGACGCCATAATTACCAATATAACCTCTCACATCTTTCAATTTAGATTCTAAATATGTTTCAATTTTCTGATTCTTCTTAACATTTTCTTTTATGTTTTCTATGAATTTGGTTGCATCTTCTTGAGTAGGATATAAAAGATATAACTCATTTAAAATTCCTCCAAGAATCTTCTCTTTTTCTACAAGGTGGACTTTGTATCCTTGGTTAGCAATATTTAATGCTGCAGTCATTCCAGATACACCACCACCAATTATTAATGCTTCTTGTATCACTGATAATTTTGGTTCTTGTTGTGATCTTAATAACCTTGATTTAGCTACAGTCATCTCAATTAAATCTATCGCTTTCTCTGTAGCGAGTTCTTTCTCTGTCATATGAACCCAAGAACACTGATCACGTATATTTGCCATTTCAAAGAGGTATTTATTTAGTCCTGCTTCTTGACATGTCTCTTGAAATAAAGATTCATGGGTTCTCGGCGTGCAAGATGCTACAATAAATCTATTTAGATTATATTCATCTATCACTTCTTTAATTCTTGTTTGAGAGTCACTCGAACAGGAATACAAATTATCTTCACAAAAAACTACATTTGGTAATGATTTTATATGTTTTACAACTTTAGGTATATCAATATATTTACCAATGTTTATACCACAATGACAAATTAGAACCCCAACTCTAGGTTCTTCTGTAAGATCAACTTCTTTTTCAGGAATTTCAAATACTTTTTCTTTTATTTGGGTATATTTTGCAGAACTGAGTAATGCTGCTACTTGAGAAGCAACTCCACTAGCGTCGGCTACTGTTTCTGGTATATCCATCGGACCTTGACAAAATCCCGCTAAGAAGATCCCTTTCTTCGAAGATATAGACTTTGTAAAATGATTTTGTTCCTTAAAGAAACTATATTCGTCTAAACTAATATCCAAAATATTTGCTAAAGTTTTTGTTCCATTGGAGGGAACTAATGGAGTAGCAAGTACTACTAAGTTAGCACGAAATCTATTGAGTAATCCAGATTGAAGATCCTCATAGTGAATAATTAAGTCATTTGTGGCAGGATCTTCTATAATCTTACTAATTTTGGTATGGAAATATTTGACACCATATTCATCCTGAGCTTTTTGAGTAAATTCATAAAAATTCTTTCCATATGCTCGAATGTCATGTCTAAAAACAAAACATTTTGATTCTTCTGAGTGTTCTTGTGTTATTATTGCCTCTTTTGCAGCGTACATACAGCATACACTCGAACAGTAAGGCACCCTTTGCTTTAAATCTCTTGAACCTGCACACTGAATGAAAGCTATATTTTCTGGTTCTTTTTTATCACTTGGTCGTAGAACATGGCCATCAAAAGGTCCAGATGCACATAATATCCTTTCATACTCTAATGCATTTACTACATTCTCATAATTATAACCCCATCTTGAGGTTAATTCCTCTCCAAACATATCAAATCCGGTGGCTACTACTATTGCACCAACATTCACTTTGATTTCTTGAGTTGTCTGTTCAAAATCTATGGCTTCTGCTGTACAAACCTTTTGGCATACCCCACACACATCTCTAGTTAATTTTAAACACATTTCTGGATCAATCAAATAAATTGGAGGTACGGCTTGAGGAAATGGGATATAAATTGATTTTCTTTTACCCAAATTCATATCAAAAAGGTTAGGTGCTTCAATTTTTGGGCATTTAGAAGTACAGTCCCCACATCCTTTACACTTTGTCTCATCAATATAACGAGGTTTTTTAAGGACTGTAACTTCAAAATTTCCAGGCTTTCCAGAAACTTCTTGAACTTCATGATAAGTCATTAATTCTATATTAGGATTNNAATTTCCAGGCTCACCTGATAGTCTCTCAACTTCATGATAAGTCATTAATTCAATATTTGGATTTCTAAACACTTCCACCATTTTAGGGGCAAGAATACAAAGGCTACAATCCAATGTAGGGAAGGTTTTATCAAGTTGAGCCATTCTACCTCCTATTGAGGGAGTTTTTTCGACTAAGTATACTTTAAAACCCAACTCAGTTAAATCTAAAGAAGTCTGTATCCCTGCAATTCCCCCTCCTATTACTAATACAGATCCTTCCATTATTTTTTACCCTCTTTTATTATAATTTTATTAACTAAAAACTCTGAAAAATCCATTATTTCTATTGAATTAAAGTTATCATAATCTTTTTTTAAGCAGTTTAAATGCATCTTACATTTTGGACATGAAGTTAGTAGCATTGTTCCAACCGCCTTAGCCTCTGAAAGACGTTTATATCGTAAAGCTTTAGATCTTTCATTACAATTCATCCATGAATTAACTCCACAACAATATGAAGTTTTCTTATTATGTTCCATTTCTTTAAAAACATAACCTAATTTTTCTAAATGATAAAATAATTCTCTAACTTGTTCAATTATAATATTTTCTTTCGGTAAATACCTACTTAATCTACAAGGATCGTGATATGTAAAATTAAGAACCTCTTCAGTCTCTTCTGGATTCTTAAAATCAATTCTATTTTGCTTCCAATTATCGAAAATATATTCAATAATATGCTTGATTTCGAATTTATCATTAAAATCTTCAAATAAGTTTGGATAATCAATTTTAAATGTTCTATAGCATTCAGCACAGGCAGTAATTATTGTTGAAATCCCTGTTTTTTCGAACATGCTAATATTTTTCTTTGCTAATTCAATAAAAACCTCGAGTTTACCTTGTCCCCAATACAAATCATGTCCACAGCAAGCTTCTTCTTTAAGAACTACTATTGGTTCTTGTTCAATTTGACAGAGTATTTTTAATGTGCTTTCAGCTATAGAATCAGAATTTTCAAACTCAAGATTGAAAAATGGCAAACAACCAACATAGTAGAGAATATTACCTTTATCTGAAATTTTACAATCTTTAGGAATCCAATCTAAAGGTTTTTCAATTTTGATATGATTTTGACTCATAATTTCTGACATCATAGGATATACGCCTTTATGAGCAATAGTACGATCAAGGTTCTGAATATTCTGGTTTATCATTTTATATCTAGCAATTCGTACAATATCTGCAAAATTTATGTCTTTGGGGCACATTTGAAGGCAACTATTGCACATTAAACAATCCCATAAAACTCCACTCTTAAGAATATCATCTTCAAAACCCTCTAAAATCATCTGGATAATTCTACTAGGTGTAAACTTTTGAACTTTACTAATTTGACAAACACCAGAGCACCGAGCACATTGATAACACTTTTTCAATATATTTCTTAAGTCTGGTTCGTATATTTTTCTTATAAGAAAGTCATTATCTCCTTGTGTCTGTTTAATATCCTTATCTTTTTTTGTTTCTGTTATATAACTCACACCTTTACACTTAAACTATCCATAAATTTAGCTTTACGTTTAGTTTTCTGTTCAGAAAACTTAGAGATTAAATCTTTCATACAATTTTTGGTGGTTGTATCAAGATCGAAACAATTAATTGCGTTAGAATCTAACACTTTTTTAAATAATTCTTTACCTTTTTCAGTACGAGGTATTACTGTTGTATATCTATCTGGAGATCCAAGACCTCCAAAGGAAATATCTGAATAAACATTAGTAAAATCACTACATGAATGACAAGCTGGACGAATATAATTACCTAATTTTTCAAAAGGAATATGGAGTGTCCTTTCTCCAGAGTCATTTTCTTCTAATTTTAAAATTAAATCTTCCTTAATGTTAATTTTCTTTATTTCTTCAAATTTTAGTTTAAATTCTTTTTCAAAATTTTCAATTTGTGATTTTTCAAATAAAAAATTGTGATAACAAAATAATCCTAAACAAATCTCAATATATTCTGAAGGAGTAACTCCTAAAGTTTGCATACATCTAATGGTATAAATCTGACATGGCGTTCCTACAATCGCCAATTTCTTAAACTTATAATGACTTAATTCAGGAATGGAGCGTGTATATGTACTAAACCGTTGAACTTCATCTACTTGTGGAGATATGTTCAATACTGTTCCTGAAGCTTTAATTAAATCTTCCTTATTCTCAGCATACAATGCTTCTCTCGAAAAAGGGCCATCAGCTTTAGATACTATTGCCCCATCAATCAATTTTTTTTCTAATAAATAATTAAGAAGTGTATTAACAATACCACCATCTGTTCCATACTTTTGAAACTCTTCATCATTTGATTGACAAGAATAAATTTTATCAAATTTGCCTACTGGCATTGATGCAAAATCAGTGAATTCATATTCCTTATTTAAATCCTCATCTAAAACATGAGTTTGAGGACATAAGTAATAACATATACCACATTCAAGACACGCATCTTTATTTACATATTCAGGTGGTGAATTAGGATTTTTAAAACCTATTACAGTTTCAAATGCTGCTGAACAGAAAGATGTACAGCCTCCACATTCTTGGCATATTCCTTTCTCATGAACTTCCTTTATTAAATCTTGAAAAGTTTTCATACTCATAATTATTCCTTTTCCAATATAATAGGTTTACAATTTTTTCTTTTAGTACCTGCAATCCTTTCTAATAAGAGCTGACCAGGTTTAACATCTTTTAAACTCTTTGATTCGATTAATTCGGCTTTAATTGCCTCGTTAAAGATTTTCTCACCTTTTTTATTCCTAGTTATTACACTAGACCAACCACTTGTAGATCCAATCGAACCTACTGAAATATCGGCATAATCAGCGGTTAAATCTTCACAAAAGTGGCAATTATGGCGGGCATATGATTTAACATCCTTCAATGGGACCTTTAAATCTTCATCTGAATCTAAGTATATGATAAATTTGCCCCCGCTTATGTCCATTTTTGTAACTTTATTAAAATCCTTTTGAAATTGCTCTTTAATCAAATTAAGAACACCTTCATAAGGAAAAGATTCCATACAAAAGAGCCCTATTCTATATTTAATATTTTTGAAAAAAGATACTCCACTTGGAAACAAAATCCCCTTTTCTAATGCATTCATCATACAAGGAACACCAACAACCGCAATATTTTCATAATTTTTTGTTTCGTCTATAATACTCAAAGTAGAAGCATTAGCATATTTCGTGCCACTAGTTTTATAGAGATCTTTAACATTATCTATAATTACTGGTTCTGGTTTCCATAAGTCTTTTGAATGTTTTACTGCTACAATTGCATCAACTAATTTTTTGTTAAGTAAATGTTCAAGCAAGGAAGTTACAATCCCTCCATCTTGGCGTACTTCTTTAATCTCATCCTTAGTTGTTGTAGCTGAATATGTGTTAACATAGCCATTAATTTTTTCTGAAAATTTTAATGATTTATCGAGTTTATTTATCGTTTTGCCCGCTTGTTCAATTGAAAATGATCTCGGACAAACTGAATAACATATTCCACATTTCATACAAGTTTCATCATCTATTTCCAATGTGTCTGCTGTCACTGCAATAGCGTTCACGGGGCATATTGATGAACACCAACCACATTGGCAGCATACCTTAGAATCAAATACTATTGAAACAGGTTCAAAAAAATGTTCAATGAAATTATCGTGTAAGTCTATAACTTGATATCTATAAAAATACTCTTTTTCTTCAACTTCCTTTTCTTCTCCCTTTATTTTCTTGATAACGGTTTTTGTTTTAGTTTCAATAACCTCCTCAATATATCCTTGTTCTTTAAGATAAATAATATCACGAATCACGTTTTCAGAGGGGATATCTTTTAAAAGTTTTACAATTTCCTCTAAAAATAACGGTTTATTACCTTTTAGTTTCTCTAATATTATTTTACGTTCGGTTTCAGCATCGATCATAGAATCTAGAATTTCATAAAATTCATCTTCAGAATACTTACCTGCTTCTAAAATATCATCTTTTGCTTCGAAAAATGCCCTCACTTGAAAATTTTCTACTGCCTTATATGTCGCATCTATTAGATTCTTGGGCGATATCCCTTTGAAATTAACATTTTTTGAAATCTGAACCATATTTCCATCCTTTTGGATTACATATTTAAAAATTATATTTTTTAATTGAATACTATTTAAAACCCCTTCCTTTGCAAGGTTAGTCATCTTATAACTAGAATTTGTTTATAAGAATCATTCAGCAGGGGTAGTTAATACTTGTTTTTCTTTTATTTTTGGAGGTTCTTCATTTAAATTAAGTGGATTTGGTCCAGCCTTTTCAACTTTTTCTAAAGCATCTTCAACACTTTTAACAAATTTCTCCGATTCTGCTCCACTTAACCAATACATATTTATTCTTTGATTTCCGAAACCACGAGAATCTAAGATTCTGTTTGCTAAAGTAATATGTCTCTCAGCAGTGTAATTGCCATTTTTAAACTGACACTCATTTGGGCGTCAACCAACAACCATAACACCGTCAGCTCCTGCACGAATACTGTATAATATGTGTTTAACATCAACTCTACCAGTACATCTGACTTTAATTATTTTAACAGCGGGTGTATATTTTAATCTAGAAACTCCTGCTAAGTCTGCTGCGCTATAACCTCACTTTAAGCATGCAAAAACAATTAGGTTATAATTATATCCCATAGTTGTCTAATCACCTCCTAATAACCCATCAATCTCTGCATATAATTGATGATCTCGATAATATCTGATATCAATGGCTTGAGTTGGACAACAAGTAGCACAAATACCACATCCATCACAATTTATTTCATCTATAAATGCTCCAATATCTGCCTCAATCTTAATAGCATTTTTTGGACATTCTTTCTCACACCTTCGACATGAAATACAATATTCACTTTCAACTTCAGCAGTAATTAATTCGATATCAATTTGTCCTGGGGCAGTTAATTCCGCTACTTTACTTGCTGCAGCTCTAGCCTGAGACACTGAATAAGATATATTTTTTGGTCCCTGAGCAAATCCTGCTATAAAAATCCCTTTTGACTTTGTTTCTTGTGGCATAAGACCAAAATGCGACTCCGTAAGAAATCCATACATATTGGTATCAAGGTTTAAGACATCAACGATTTGTTGAGTACCTTTTGAAGGGAGTGCTGCTGTAGATAAAACTACTAGATCAGCATCAATTTTTACAATTTTATCTGTTAACGACGAATAGACGCGTACTTTCACATTTTTAGTTTCAGGATCTTCTGAGATTTCACCTACTTTTCCCCGAATCATTTTAATACCTGCTTCTTTGGCTCGTTCGTAATACTCTTCGAATCCCTTTTCAGGAGTTCTTATATCAATATAGCAGATGGTTATATTTGCATCAGGAAATTCTTCGAGTAATAATCGCCCATTTTTTAGAGCAAGCATACAACACACCCCACTACAGTATGTTCGCTCAGTTTCCCGACTTCCAACACATTGTATAAATACTATTTCTTTAGGTTGTTTATTATCTGAAAGTCGGTGAACATGACCTTCAAGCGGTCCATTTGGGGCTAGTATTCGTTCTAATTGAACTTGAGTTATAACATTTTCGAATTCTCCATATCCATATTCACCAAAAGGTTCATGAATGTCCCAACCAGTCGCTATAATAATTGTCCCAACCTCAATTTTGACTTCTGTTGGTATTTGACTAAAATCAATTGCATCTAATTCGCAAGCATCTACGCAGGAAAAGCACTCAATACAGGCATCTCTATCGATATCGTAAAGAAATGGTACTGCTTGGCCGAATGCAATATCAATTGCTCTTCGAGCACCTAAGTGTTCATCAAAAAAGTTACTAGTATATACAGGACAAACCTCTGTACAGGCACCGCATCCATTACACTCATCAGTGGTATATCGTGGTTTCTTTTCAATTGTCACATTGTAATTGCCAACATAACCCTCTATGTTTTTTACATCGCTATAAGTTAACAGTTCAATATTTTCATTTCTATTAACTTCAAGCATTTTAGGACCGCAAATTCATATTGCACAGTCATCTGTAGGAAAAGTTCTGTCTAATTGCGCCATTCTTCCACCGATTGTTGTTTTATGATCAACTAAGTACACCTTAATTCCTTGGTTTGCGAGATCCAATGCCGCATTCATGCCACCAATGCCTCCTCCAATAACCAAAGTGGCTTTTGTTACAGGTACAGTTTTAATAGGAACAGGTTCTAAAAGTTTAACTCTTTCAATACCACTTTTTACCAAAGTTTTAGCTTTTTCTGTTGCTTCTTCTTTAGTATCTGTACACCATGAACAATGTTCTCGAACATTAACCATTTGAAAGTAATATGGATTTAAGTCAGTTTTAGCGATAGTACCCCGATATATTACCTCATGGGTACGCGGGGTTCAAGCTGATGCTACTATTCTGTTTAAGTTTTTCTCTTTAATATCCTCAATTATTTCATTTTGAGCATTATCAGTTCAAAGAAATGCATTTTTCTTTGAAATTACAACATCCTCAAAGGTTTTGGCAACATACTCAGTTAATTCATCGCAATCTACTTTTGTTCTAATATTCACACCTCATTGACAAGCATAGTATCCAATCCGATGATTTTCAGTATTACTCATCCTTTTTTACACATCCACCTCTAGCTTTTACATAATTGTATATTAATAAATTTCTTAGATTTTTATTGAATGGTTTTTAATTTCCAATATTGATCTATTTGATAAGATCAATTTTAAATATTTTTTTTTAAAAATTATTCATTTTCAATATTTTTAATACTTTCTGTTAATCGATATAATCAATTATTTGTAAAGGGGTCAAAAAACCAAAGTATTATTTGCTATATTGAAGATTTTTTACTAATTGATTTTGAAAAAGGTTAATGAACTCAGATTTTGTGATCAATTTCATACATATCTGTTTTTAAAATCTTTCTTTATATCTTTAAACTAAATATAAGGTTGATAGAAGAAAGAAGAAAAAAGAAAATTCAATATCTGTTTACTTGAATTCTTTTGGTTCATGAGATTCATGATTTAAAAATTCCTTATAATAATGAGATTTGTTTAAAAGGAATTTTTGGGCGATAGGTTTAAACATGGCGGTAAAAAATCTTGAGAAGGATACCTTTTTTCTCACTGCATTGAAGTAATCATCGAGAGTATATCTTTGATAATTCAAAAATGTTTGACTTTTATCTGTTGACATAAATCCACAATGAAATCCTCTATCTCGTCTAAAAGCCTCTTCAGGTAGAAATTCATGCCCAATACCAAAAATATCTAGCATTTCAAAGAGATATTCTCGGTAGGAAATTCGACATCTCTCACCTCCTGCTATATGCATTATTTCTCCCCAAATATCATCATTTTCCACTGCATTTGCTAATGCTAGACCTACGTCATTAGTATCACAAATTTCAATAGAGGTATCAAGGGGCATCTCAAACATGAGTGGATCCATTTGCAATTTGTTTAAAGACACAATATAAGTTAATCGGAAAATTACCCAATCAAGATTAGAATTTTTGATTAGTTCTTCACATTTTATTTTTTGTTTAGCATATTCATCATCCGGATTTGGATTTAATTGATCTTCGGTATTTATCAAAGGATTTTCAAGTCGGTCTCCATAGACAGCGACTGAAGATGTAAAAATTAGTTTTGGTTTCTTAGGCTGATTTTTAATTGCTTCGATAATATTTGCTGTACCTCCAACATTAACAGCTTCTGCGAATTTGGGTTTTTTATCTGCGAGTGGAGGAATAATTGCAGCAACATGTATGACTATATCTCTATCAGTAACCGCTTTTTCTACTTGATTATAGATTCTTAGATCCCCCCAAACGATCTCTATGTCCTTTTTATATTGATTCGCTAATTTATTATTTCTTTTATTTCTAATATCAAAAACTCTTATATCATGATTCCGTTTGAGTAATTCTTTTAGAGTACTTAATCCAACATTACCGAAAGCTCCGGTTAGCAAAATTTTCATATCTTATCACACCAAATTTTTAAAATAAATATGATTCTGAGTTAAATAATAATATGTATGTGACTGATATATTCCTAAATTATATATCCACAACAAATATATACGGGATCTGATATATAAAGTTTTGCATATCAAAAACCTTATATATTGATATTTTAAATCTTCTACTACTTGATGTTGAAAAAAAAGCTTTTAGATTATAGAGATATTTTATTACTTTTCGTACTTTTTTGGAAGATTTTGAAAATAAAAACATCCACAAAGAGTTTTATTTTTTACCAGATTTCAAATTTTCAATTCTTTGGTCAATTTCATTAACGAAATTCTCCAATTTGTTAACAATCTTTGACAAAACTAGCTTCCGTTTTGAGAGAATTTTAAGTTTTTCTTCATTAGTTTTACCAACTAGACTTGAATCGTCAATTATATCAGGCCCAAAGAGATCCTCGAAATCTTTGGGGAGAGATAAATTAGTTAATCCTATTGTTGATAAAATCATAGAAAGTAGAGATTTTCGCATGTTTTGTTGGCGTTCAAGAAGCTTCTTTAAGGTATTTCTTCCTTTATCAGTTATTTCATAGACTTTTCGTTCTCTTTTTCCTTCCATTTCAGTATTAAATTCAATTAATCCCTTATCTGTTAAAGAAGAAAGATGTGGATATAAAGAAGAAGCTGTAGGATTCCAAACTCCATAAGTATCCTCTGTGATTGTTTGCATTAGGCTGTATCCATGGGATGAGCCTTTCTCTAAAGCTAATAATATCAATGTACTGATATGTCCTTTTTTCATCGATTGCTCAATTGCATCTGCTATGACATCAATTTTTTCGCTGTTTCTCTTACTCATAATCAAAAATCCTAACTAATTTTAAAGAAATAAATATCAATTATAGATATATCAAATTCCGTAATAAATATTAATTTTTAGGGTATACTTTCAGTTAAGATTTACAATTTTGAGATTTTTTTATTATTAGGATAAAAACCATACATATTCCATATAATGAGAACATATTAATATCAAATGAAGGGATACTTCGATTATTAATATCTTTTATAAAAAGTTGGAAAAAATTAGGATTTATAGTTTTAATCGTCTCTTTTCGGAGTAAGTTCTGGTTTCATTAATACTATAAGTGATAACGGAATCACCCAAATTAATATTGAAAAAAGCAGCATCCATTCCAATAGAGGAGTGCTATCAATTAGATTCAGAATAGTGACTATTAATGGCCCCAATATTCCATAGATACCTAATATTTTAGGAATTTTTGTATCGTAGAAAATGATTACCCATCCCATAAAAAAAGCGCCAAAGGTAAATCCACCAAAAGCTAGATATGACATAAGCCCATGTGGGCCCATTCCTAAAATTGATAAAAAATCGTAGTCTCGGTCTGCGCTAAAGATTCCAACACCAATATAAGCAAAATTTCCAATAATACTGAACAAAAAGGCATAACTACTTAGTCGAAAACGTAACCGAGAATAATGTTCCCCTCTCGTTTTGGTTCTTTTTGGTAAGGGTGCTAACAATTTCTCCATATAGTAAGTAAGTGGAATAGTCATTGTTCCTGCTATTATACACGCTATATCATATAAGTATGGAGCAGGAGTGTGATTAATTGAGCCAAGATCGGAAATCCAATTATCCCATATGGTATATCCATCTGGATCAAGTAATGCTGCTACGATTACTCCAATTATGAGTAATAAAATATATCCAAACATAACACCCATAGCGCTGATCTTTACAACTTTGAAATTTGTAGCAAAACTATAGAGTTTTGCTCTAACCTTATTTATTGATTCGCGAACTGTCATCTTAGAGTTCATTTTATAGTTTTATTGATCTTATTCGGTTTAAATTAATATAAAGATGATGATAATTTAGTATGTGGAAAAAAAGTATGAAAAAAATTTGATTTAGAATTTCATTATATCGATCGTAATTCTGGTTTTCGCATAATCATAATAATAAGAGGTAAAATCCAGAGGAGAATTGAAAATAACAGGATCCATTCCCATAATGCTTCCATTGTAAATAGAAAAATAAACAACATTGTAGGAGGCCCCATTATCCCATAAATTCCGAATAACTTTGGTATTTTCATGTCATAAAGCACTATAATCCATCCAATAAAGAACGCTCCAAATGCAAATCCTGCAAACGAGAAAAAAGAAAAAACATCATGAAAATTTGCAAAATCTAATAAAGGAGGATTTCTATCTTCACTAAAAATTCCTACAAAAATATAAGCTATATTCCCCATTAAACTAAAGAAAAATGCGTTACTGCCTAGTCTAAACCTTAAGCGGGAAAAATGTTGAGTCTTGAAGTTCTTTCTAGTAGGTAATGGAGCAAATAGACTTTCAACGTAAAATGTCAATGGAATTGTCATAATGCCAGCTAAGATGCAAGCGATATCAAATATGATGGGCACAGGTGTATAATTGCTTCCACCCAGATCTGAAATCATGCGTGTCCAAATTGTATAACCATAAGGTCCCCAAATTGCTGCTATAATAACCGCAATTAACAGAAGCGATAGATAAACAGATATTACAATGATCGAAGTTTTCTTGACAAACTTGTAATTGGTAACCACATTATAAAATTTAGCTCTAGCTTTATTAATTGATTTACGGACAGTCATAGTTTTTTACATAATAAGTTTTTATTAAAATATTTTTGATAAAAGGTTATTAAAAATACTAGCTAACATCCTGTTTAAACTTCAAAAGAATTAATTTGTTATTTTATCATCTTTTAAATAGTATGTTTAACTATATTGCAGAAATTCAATAATTAAAAGAGTAAAAAAGTGATTTTAATTGCCAAAATGCCCATATTGTAAAGAAGTGCTCGAAATAAAAGTCGAAATAAGCCCAACACCTATAGATGACAAGTTTAAAAATGACTTATTACAAACTTATGAGAGTTTCATTGATATTCAAGCAGAAGTTGTACCGTTTGGGGGAAAAATGATAAAAAGGATGGCACAATATAGTTTAAAATTTGTGGACCGATATTTAGATCTAATCGGAGCGATCCCTCTAATAGTACACTCTTGTACAAAATGTGATTCTGTTATAACTGCTGAACCTTTGATGGATTTAATGTCTTCACAGGGTTCAAGCTCATCTTAAAAATATTTATAACTTTTTTTCCTATTTTCTTATTTATTTCCTTATTTAAACCTTCTGAGAATTTTAGATTGAACCTTATAAAATGCCAATAGGTAATAAATTTTAAATTAAATTTAGTATTTGACAAAAATTTCATTGAAATCTAACTCAGAATTATAATTTCAAGGAACAACAACATTCAATATAATTACTATGTTTAAATATTTCCAAATCTTATTATTATAATAGTTCATAAAAATAATCCTATTAAATTGGTGTATTCTCATAACAATATCACATAAAATTGTACAGAACGACAAAATTAGAACCATTATTAATTCAGATTATGAAGATAAGCAATTTATAAGTCTAATGAAAGGTATCACCAAGGAATCTATAGATTCTAATCCCTTTTATAAAGAATTTGCTGCTAAACAAGGATTTAATCTGGATGATGTGAACCAAATGGATGATTTGGCAATAATTCCTTTTATTAATTCAACTGCATTCAAGCAATCAACGGGGATGTTTAAAAAATTCTTAAAAATTCCTTTAGAATCCCCTGAATTCAAGACTTGGAATGTTTCTTCTTGTACAACTGGAGATCCATCTTTAGTAGGGAGATCTTTAGATGATCTAGAGTTTTTATCCAGCATGACCATCAAATGTATCTATGAGTTTATCCCAATACCTATGGAGGATCATAATCAATATGGAACAATTTCTATGAATTTTGCTCCACCCGTTAAGTTTTTAGACCGGATTGCGATGAGATACTCTGATATGAGACCATTGAAATTATATACTAGCACTTTAAATGATATTACAACTAGAATAACAAAACCAAAATATTTGATTAAATTTTTTATCCTAAAAGCTTTTAAAGAAATAATCAAGAGGCGTAGTTTAGTGGGCGCTTTCGGAATTAATGCTAAATATGTGATAAAGACAATCAACAAGAACTCAAGTAAACCCGCTGATAAACAAAAAAATATTTCTATTGGGGGAAGTCTCCAATTATTAAACACGTTCATGAATAAGCATTTAAAAGAAGCAAATATAAAATTTGATTTACCTAATTGTTATATAACTACAGGTGGCGGTGGATGGAGTGGACATAAATCTCAACTAAAATATCCTCCCATAGCAAAAACTCAGTTTGTTTCGGATTGTATCGAATTTTTTGGAACTACAGTTGAAAATGTTAGAGATATTTACGGATTTACAGAAACACCAATAGTTTTTGGGAGTCATTGGTCAGAAAAGTATAATGATTTTATATTTCACTGTCCA
>JABAHP010002055.1_pt2 | contig 42443 bp, 42 predicted proteins | sample 7062081 | NCBI WGS metagenome assembly JABAHP01 (sample SAMN14534357, study PRJNA622989) | marine sediment metagenome | biome: marine biome [ENVO:00000428]; feature: marine pelagic biome [ENVO:01000023]; material: deep marine sediment [ENVO:00002113] | place: India: Gulf of Kutch | collected...
TATGTCTACAGGCAGATTTGGAGAGAGCATGTCCAGGCCGGATATTTTGTGGTTTCCTCAGTAAAAGACTATGATGAAGGCCGCATAAAGAAACATGAATTCACAAGACCACAGAAAGAGGCTGACCGCACCAAATTGATTGATGTCATGAATGCTCAGGTCGGGCCGGTATTTTTACTCTATAAGGATGAGCCGACCCTGAATAATGTCCTCGATAAAGCAGCCAAAGGAGCGCCTTCTGTGGATTTCACCTCGCCTGACCAGGTCCGGCATCAGCTCTGGGTTATCGATGATGCTGAAATGATTAAGCGGATCACCGAAGGTTTCAGGAAGCGCGAGGCCACCTATATTGCCGACGGACATCACCGCAGCGCATCGGCCAGCAATGTCTGCAAGATCAGGAAGGAGAAGAATCCGGATCATACAGGCGATGAGCCCTATAACTACTTCCTTTCAGTTATATTTCCAAAAAGCCATTTAAAGATTCTGCCCTATAATCGTGTAGTTACCGACCTGAATAACCTGACAAAAGATCAGTTTTTGGAAAAAGCAGGCGAGAATTTCGATATTCAGAAAGCCAAGGATGAGCTTGAGATTGCCGACGAGCATGAATTTGGTATGTATCTTGATGGTGAGTGGTACATGCTTGCCCCTCGAACCGGAAGTTACAATGCGGGAGATCTTCTGGAAGGTCTGGATGTCAATATCCTGATGAAAAATCTGCTGGAGCCCGTACTTGGAATCGGTAATCCGCGAACCGACCCGAGAATTGATTTTGTGGGTGGAATCAGGGGCAACAAGGAACTCAAGAAATTAGTGGATTCCGGCAAATTCGCCGTCGCTTTTGCGCTCTATCCCACATCAGTTGAAACCCTGATTAAGGTCGCTGATGCGGGCGAGGTTATGCCGCCCAAATCGACCTGGTTTGAACCAAAGCTGAGAAGCGGAATGGTTTCACATTTACTTTGAACTATATATTTGATTTGAGATAAAAAAGGAGTTTAGCCGTGAAAATCCTCATTTCCGATGCATTCGATCCCGGCCTGCCCGATAAGCTCAAAAGATTCGGCGAGGTGACAGATGACAAGTCCCGGCTTGCCGACTGTGAGGTTGTCCTGGTCAGAAGCAAAACCAAGTGCACTAAAGAATATATCGATTCCGCGCCCAAGCTGAAGCTGATTATTCGGGGCGGCGTGGGGCTTGATAATATCGACCGTCCCTATGCGGCCGAAAAGGGCATAAAGGTGTTCAATACAGCAGCAGCATCATCGATAGCTGTGGCGGAGCTTGCTTTTGCCCTGATGATCGCGCTTCCCAATCATATCGTCAAGGGTCATGAGTCCATGGTCAAGGGTGAATGGATCAAGAAACAGCTAAAGCGGACAGAGCTTTACCGGAAAACTCTGGGTATATTCGGTTGTGGAAGGATAGGCTCTGAGATTGCCAAGCGCGCCAGGGCTTTCGGGATGAAAGTGGTTGGTTATGATCCCTTCCTGAATACTCATGATACAATCGAAATTATAAATGATCTGGATGTGATGTTGCCGAAGTGTGATTATATCTCACTCAATACTCCTCTCACAGATGAGACAGCAGGCATGATCAACAAAAAAGTTATAGCAAAAATGAAGGATGGGGTCTACATAGTCAATACCGGGCGCGGCAAGGTTGTGGTTGAGGAGGATGTAGCCGCAGCCCTGGAATCCGGCAAAATAGCCGGCTACGGCAATGATGTCTGGTATTCCGATCCTCCTGAATCAACGCCGCTTGCAAAGGCTCCCAATACGACTCTAACCCCGCATATCGGAGCCTCGACGAAGGAAAACCTGCTTCGCATTGGCGATATTATAGAGGAGCTGATTGGCAAATATGTCGACGGAAAGTTGGATTAATATTATAAAGGAGAGGTAAATCTGATGGCTGATAGAATCTATAATTTCAATCCCGGCCCGGCCACCCTGCCATTGCCGGCTTTGAAAAAGGCGCAGGAAGAGTTCCTGAACTATCGGGAAACAGGCATGTCAATCATTGAGACATCGCATCGTTCCCCAGAATTCGAAGGCGTGCTTGAAGATACAAAGAGCTTGATCAAGGAGCTTTTGAAAGTACCGGATGATTATCATATTCTGTTTTTGGGCGGCGGCGCCAGCCTGCAGTTTGCGATGATCGCCATGAATTTTATTCCGGAGGCCGGTTCAGCAGATTATATCAATACCGGGACATGGTCCACCAAAGCGATAAAAGAGGCCGGAATTATAGCCCGCCATAATGTCGCGGCGACCTCGGAAGATAAGAACTTCTGCTACATCCCGGAGAAATTCAATTTTGATCCGAACGCTGCTTATGTGCATATCACCACCAACAACACTATCAAAGGGACACAGTGGCACGAGTTTCCGGATACTGCCGGTAAACCGCTGTTAGCGGATATGTCTTCGGACATTATGTCGCGGACTCTGGATGTTGCGAAATTTGCCATGATATATGCCGGCGCCCAGAAAAATCTGGGGCCATCAGGCGTGACAGTCATTATGATACAGGATGAATTTGCCAAGACTGCACGCGAGGGGCTACCGACCATGCTTTCTTATGACACTCATATCAAGAAGAATTCACTCTTTAACACACCTCCGGTTTTCCCGATTTACATGGTCAAGCTGGTCATGGAATGGATCAAGGATCAGGGTGGATTGGAAGAGGTGGATAAGATCAACCGCAAGAAAGCCGACCTGATATACGATGCAATCGATGGAAGTGACGGTTATTACAAGGGCACGGCCCAGAAAAAAGACCGTTCTATCATGAACCTGACGATGCGCATGGAGAACGAAGATCTGGAGAAGAAATTTATTTCCAAGGCCAAGGAGAAGAATCTGCATGGCCTGAAGGGACATCGTTCGGTAGGCGGTATCAGGGCCTCGATGTATAATGCATTTCCGCTGGAGGGCGCCGAGAAGCTGGCGGAGTTCATGCAGCAATTCAAGAAGAATAATTAGAATTTGAATTTTATCAGAAAAGGGACAGTTTTTAAACCTGTCCCTTTTTCATTTGATAATATCGCTGATCTACTTAATGCGCTCACCGGTAGGCTTATGAAATACAATGCTTTAGCTTGACTTATTCCTCTTGTTGTCGAGTAAATTGCCGACTGTTATCAGGCACTCTGAGCTTATCCAGATAATAGATTATCGGGACAATCAACACAAAGACGAGCGGAAAGACCATGTACCATAACTCAAGTTCGGAAGAGTGTTTGGTATTAATGTCATAGGTGTATTTCATAGCATAAATAAAAATCAGATTTGTTGCCCCCAGTACCATCGCCAGCATCCGGTTTGTGATTTCGATCAGTTTTTCCCGGTTTTTTTCATTTGCCAGCCAGTATTCTTTATGAGGCGCATTGATGAGGCTGTCCGGCATTACTCTAAACAACCATCCCGATATGGGCAGCCAGATATTACAAATTACGACCGCGACAATCATCAGAACCAAGAAGGTCGTTTTATCCGACCAGCCATCGGGATTGCCGGAAAGGTCGAAATGTACAGCCATGCGATCGGGCAGATCGGGGTAGTAGAAGAAGATCTGCAGGAGCAGCACGATAAATGTGGTGAACCAGAATATTTTCCAGAAATTCCCCATAATCATCAAAAATACAGCGATCAAACTATTAAATTCAAGGAAAATCCATATAATATTGCATCGAATTCATACTTTTATTCGGAAAAATGTTAGTATTTTGTTAGCACGGGGTTAGAATATTGTTGCCATGATTATGTGAAATTTTTATCATAATTCAATTATGGTTGGGATACTGGTCGGGATAGAGAATTAGGATGACCACAAGAACTGGCATTAAGCTCCTGGGACTGCTCTTCTTTATTTATCTTTTTATGCTCTCTATTACCCTGATGGGGGCCTCGTTTAAGCTGCTGGGGCATGGGTTCGCGGAAGAGCTGGTTAATTCTGTCTCTAATCCGTTCACGGCTCTTCTGATCGGTATTCTCGCCACCAGCATTATCCAGAGCAGTTCGGCCACCAGTTCGATTGTTGTGGGCCTGGTAGGCGGGCTGGGTATGGCGAGTGCGCAGGCGGGCGGAGATGCGACGACAATTCCGACACTTACCATCCAGAATGCCATTCCAATAATAATGGGTGCAAATATCGGCACCTCGGTAACGAATATTCTGGTTTCGCTGGGGCATATTTCCCATCGGATAGAATTTCGGCGCGCTTTTTCGGCAGCTATAGTGCATGACAGCTTCAACCTGGTGGCAGTCCTGATATTCCTTCCCATTCAGCTGGCCACTAACTTTCTTGGAGTTGCGGCTTCGAAAGTGGCCGGTATATTTACCGCCGTTGGAGGGCTGAAATTCGCCTCGCCAATCAAGGTGATCACCAAACCGGTGATTGAGCTCATCCACAATTCTCCTCTGGGAATAGGCTGGCTCGATATAATTCTGGCCCTGCTTCTGCTTTTCCTTTCGCTTAATCGAATAGTCAAAATCCTGAAATCTCTGGTATTGACACGGGTGGAGGTATTTTTCGATACTTATATCTTCAAAACCGCCATACGTTCAATGCTGCTGGGATTGATCCTGACAGCTCTTGTTCAGTCATCATCCATAACAACATCCCTGGTAATTCCGCTCGCCGGTGCAGGTATTTTATCATTGGAGCAAATTTTTCCGTATACATTAGGGGCTAACGTGGGAACGACTGTAACAGCGCTCTTGGCTGCCCTGGCAATAGGAAGGCCGGAGGCGGTCACAATAGCCCTGGCACATGTTTTCTTTAACATGTTTGGAATAATAGTAATCTGGCCGATAAGATTTATACCATTGAATTTTGCAAAGTGGTTTTCAATACTGGCAATGAAAAAAAGGATTGTTCCGATCTTGTTTGTTGCCACAGTTTTCTTTATAATTCCTTTGCTATTAATATTTTTGACGAGGTAGTTATGTTAAAAAAATTGAAAGAATATTTTTCCAAAGAATCCCTCTTATCTCAATCATATGATGAGACGGAGAAGACGCTTAATATATGCAGCGAAATGTTCGATGAGACCGTGAGGTCGCTGCGTTATTCGGACACCGCTGATCTGAAAATCGATATCTATGAGAAGGACAAGCAGATCAATAAGTACCAGCAGGAAATTCGGCGCAAGATGATGACTCACCTGGCAGTATCGCCAAGAAAAGAGATTCATAACGCCCTGGTTTTGATCAGTATTGTCATCGATGTTGAGCGGATAGGCGATTATGCCAAGAATATCGAGGATCTGGCCAAGAATCATCCCAAAAAGCTTCAAGTCGGCAAATATGAAGATACTATTAAAAAGCTGGAAGCTGAGGTGAAGGCGAAGTTCAAGTCAGTCACGGCGGCATTTGCATCAGACGATATCAAGGTTGCCCGCGATGTTATGGGGGAGCATAGATCTATTACTAAGCAATGCGATATAATCCTGAATGAGCTCGTTTCCAAACCATACACCGAGATCGGCTCCAATGATGCTGTGGCGCTGGGACTTTTCGTGCGCTACCTGAAAAGAGTCTCGGCTCACCTGACCAATATAGTCTCATCAATCGTAAATCCATTTGATAAGATCGGGTTTAAACCGGATGAAGAGGAATCTCAGAAATAGCCTGGATTAGAGATGAGAAATAATAACGGCGCCATCATCCTCGAATTGATATATAGGTTATGTAACCTGCATATATAAACAAGAGCCCGATTCCCTCCAAACGGCTCAGTCGTCTTCCGGTATAGAACATTGGAAGAAGGAGAATGGTAAGCCCCAACATCACCCCCATATCCAGAATAATCGACATATCCGGCTTGTAAATCGGCTTAATAAGCCCCACCACACCCATCACCAGCAAAATATTGAAGATGCAGGATCCGATCACATTGCCCACTACGATTTCCGATTCACGCTTGGCGGCAGCGACGATCGAGGTGGCCAGTTCCGGAAGGGATGTCCCCAGGGCAACCACAGAGAGGCCGATCATGAATTCGGAAACGCCGAAGAACTCAGCCAATCTGATTGAACCTCTCACAAAGATTTCCGATCCGATTGTCAGTCCTGCCAGACCGATTATAATGTAAATGAGATCCCTTGCCGCACTTGGAAGTATACTCTCCACCTCAACCTTAATTTTGCCTTTCTCACGGGCGCTCCGGATGCAGTAAGCGGTGAACATGATGAAGCAAATAAGCAGGATGATTGAGTCGAAGAATGCCAGTTTTCCGTTCAGCGTAAGGATCAAAAATATGGCGGTGATAAGTATCGCAAATGGTATCTGAACACGAATAGTAGGAGCGAGTACCCGGGGAGGATTTACAATGGCCGCAAATCCGAGGATCAATGCAATGTTGGCGATATTCGAACCGACTATATTTCCAATAGCGATCGATGTGCTGCCTTTCAATGCGGCGATCGACGAAATGAACAATTCCGGAGCTGAGGTTCCGAAAGCCACAATGGTCAGCCCCACCACTAATTTTGAGACACCGTGGCGTAGTGCGAATGATGATGATCCCTGCACCAGCCAGTTTCCGCCCACATACAATGCAGCAGCGCCCGCCAGAACCAGAAATATTGTCAACAGCAAAAGTGTACTTACTCCAGTTCTATTGTCAACAGGTCTAATTAATTACGCCATTATAAGCAAAGTAATGAAGGATTCAAAATAAAAAGGGAATGCAGCAGTTAAAAGACGCTGTCAGCCCCGGATAATCTTGGAGACTATGTCGGAAATGGTGATAACTCCGACCAATTTATCATTCTTGATTATGGGGGCCCGCCTTAAATCCTTAAATAGCATTAAAGCTGCGGTCTCTACTACAGAGGTGTCCTCTGTTACCGTCTCGACGTTTTTATCCATCAGATCGCCCACCCGGACGTTTTCCTCGGTGCGCAGGATATTTTCAAATGACTCCGAATCATAGGACATGGCCAGGTTCGATATAAGTGACTGATAATCAGGAAGCGCGGCTCGGATAATATCACGGTTGGAGATCATGCCGACCACGTGATTTTCATCATCAACGACAATCACACCCGAGATGCGATGTTTGAACATAACATTGGCGACAGTTTTCAATGAGTCCTCAGGTTTTACGGTGATGACATCCCGCTTCATAACATCGCCCACCGAAAGCTCTCGCTTTACCTCAACCCCGGACTCCTCGATAACATCTATGATTTCTTCAACCGTCCCGGCACTCAGCAACCTCTCGGTATTGCCGGGAGTCCTGGCAAAGCTGGCAAAGGCGGAAAGTGTCTGGAGATAGCTTCTTGATATGGTAGAGGGGGTCAGCATCAGGCAGATGACCTGCAATTTCTGCTGATCCTTGGTTTTATCTTCCAGGCCCTGGGGCGCCAGACCCAGCGCGGTGTACATTTCATCCACAGCATCGGTCCGTGCATGCGGAAATGCGAATCCGCGTCCGTAAGAAGTATTTTCGATATTTTCTCTTTCAATTATTTTTGCTTCGAGAGTTTCCCTGTCCAGATGGGGATGTTTCTGTATGACCATGTCGAGGATTTCGCCGATAGCGTCAATCTTATAACGAGATTTCAGTCTTGGAACAACCAGATCTTTATCAAGAATTCTGGAAAGTCTCATACTTAATATCCATCCTCTAAGATATATCGGCTGAATTTGCCCATTGATTCACTGCCGTATCCCCAGCAAAATCCGAAGGGCAATTCATAGCCTGAGCCGTACATATCAAAAATATATCGATTTTTATTGTCGATTGCAAGAATTGCTGAGCTGTCAAGGCTGTTTTTAATCGAACATGAGGCAATGCGAGCGCCTGATAATGAATAGGGGCAGGTTGATCCCTCCCGCATATTGAGCTTACAACTTGGAGGTTTTTCGTCTCGCTTCATAACAATACCCAGCAATAATTAAATTATTCCGCCTGGGATGTCAAGATTAATAGACAAATGATTGAGTGACGGTACTGGCCAGCTCCAGGAACGGCTGCGGAAATATTCCAATAATCAAAGTGCCCAGAAGTCCGACCAATATTGCTACTGTGATCGGCGATGACAAGCTCCATCGTCCTTCGGGATTGGTTGCCACTTCCCGCTCCGTGATAAACATCTCCTTGATTACCCGGGCATAATAGAAAATCGATACAACAGTGGTTGCGACTGCAATCATGACTAGCCAGAACAGTGTACCGTTTTCAATGGCGGCCATAAAAACTTTATATTTGGCAATGAATCCGGCCGTGGGCGGAATTCCGGCTAAAGAAAGCAGGAAAACGGTCATGCAGCCTGCAATCAAGGGGGAGCGTCTGGCCATGCCAGCGTAATCTTCTATTTTGTCGCTGTTGAGTTTGTGTCCAACGGCCACGACAATTGCAAAGGCTCCCATATTAGCAAATAGATAAGCAAAAATATAAATCGAAATTCCCGAAAGTCCCAGCTCAGAGGCGGCCACGAAACCGACCAAAATATAACCTGCCTGGGCGATCGATGAATAAGCCAGCATGCGTTTAATATTTGATTGCAGAATAGCCGCGACATTACCGATGATCATTGCCAGCGCTGCCAGAACTGCTATCAGAATGCCCCAGTATTCACCGGCCGTTTCTGTTGTGAAGAAGCCATATATGATTCGGGCGAGAGCTGCCAGGCCGGCCGCTTTGGAGGCCACAGACAGATATGACGTAATCGGTGTCGGCGCGCCCTCATAGACATCCGGCGCCCACATATGAAAAGGCACCAGTGCAAGCTTGAATCCGAGACCGGCTACGATCATTGTTAGGGCCATAACCAGTCCGTAATGTATATGCATTCCGCTGAAATGCCTGGTGATTGATCCTGCAATTAAAACGGTGGTACCGGTCATGCCGTACATGAAACTGATACCGTAAAGCAGCAGTGCTGATGAAAATGCGCCGAGGATGAGATATTTCAGGCCAGCCTCAGATGATTTCAGGTATCTTTTCTGAAATGCGGTCAAAATAAAGAGCGGAATAGTGGAAAGTTCGAGAGCGACATAGAGCGAAACCAGTTCTCCGGAGGATACCAGGAACATCATACCCACAGCCGACATAAGAACCAGTCCGAAGAATTCTCCTACATGTTCAATAGACTTCTGGATTGCCTCGTATGATGAACTAACCGCCATAAAGCCTGCCAGGAGAATCACGATCTTGAAGAATGAGGCAAAAGGATCATTTAAAAACATCCAGCCGAATGCCATCTCATACGGGCCGGTGGGAGTGAAAATTACCAGCGCGGCGGCGCCCAGAAACCCAAATTGGGACATATACAGCAACGCGTTTTTCTTTTCTTTTATGAAAAATAAGTCTGCTGTCAGGACAATTATGGCCCAGCAGAAGAGAAACAGTTCGGGAATCATTATGTCGATTCTAATGTTCATCCCAAAATCCCTTTGACGATATTGACACCATTGATGATCGAGTTGGAAAGGTCACTCAACGTGTCATCGATCATATATGATAAAACTCTCGGATAAATACCGATCAGGATTGTCAGAATTGCCAGAGGTGTTACCGTGAATATTTCGCGGAAATTGATCTCGGTGAGGTCAGACCATTTAATATTGAACTGCCCCAGGAATACTTTCTGGATCATTCTCAGGAAATATCCCGCTGTCAGGACTACGCCCAAGACTGCGATCCCGGTCAGGATCTTATACTTGGCAAAGCCACCCACGAAGACCAGGAATTCGGAGATAAATCCTGACAGGCCGGGCAATCCAAGGGAGGCCATGCAGAAAAATGTCATCAAGGAGCCATATACCGGTACCTTGGTCCAGAGTCCTCCGAATGCAGCGATTTCACGCGTGTGGGCTCGGTCGTATATAACCCCAACCAGCAAGAACAGCGCGCCTGTGATCAATCCATGCGATACCATCTGAAACATAGCCCCGGAAAATCCCACGTTGAATTCCTGCCCCAGATGAGAGAAAACGCTCATTCCCAGAAGGCAGTATCCCATGTGGGAGACCGAGGAATAGGCCACAAGTTTTTTCAGGTCTTTCTGGGCCATGGAAACCAGCGCTCCGTAGATAATGCCGATCACACCCAGCACAGCCAGGAAAGTCGAGAAATAATCGGTTCCATAGGGCAGGATCGGGAATGATATCCTCAAAAGACCATAAGTGCCCATCTTCAAAAGCACACCGGCAAGAATCACTGAGACCGCCGTGGGAGCCTCAACGTGAGCATCAGGCAACCATGTATGGAACGGCCAGACAGGAACCTTGATTGCAAATGCTATGAAGAAGAACATCCAGACCAGAAGCTGCAAGCCTTCACGCAGAAAGAGGCCGTTGCCGTCCTGGGCCATCTGCGCCAGAATCGTCAGATCGAGAGTGTAGATATGAGCTCCGGTGGATGGATCGACGGAAGAGAAGTATAGGATCAGGATTCCGACCAGCATGAAAATCGATCCGAACAATGTATAAAGGAAGAACTTGATAGCCGCATAGATCTTTCTGGGTCCGCCCCAGATACCGATCAAAAAGTACATCGGCACAAGCATGATTTCCCAGAAAATATAGAAGAGGAAGAAGTCGAGGGCCGCAAAAACGCCCATCATCCCGATTTCGAGAAGAAGGAAAAAGACGAAATATTCTTTGGCACGATGGGTTATCCCGAACGATGCTATTATTGATATAAATGAGAGGAGTGCGGTCAATACCAGCATCGGCACCGAAATACCATCGGCTCCAAGGAAATAGTTAATATTCAATGAAGGAATCCAGGAGACCTTCTCAATGAATTGAAAGCCGCCGCCCGGATCATAGTTTATGAGCAAGATTATTGCTAATACCAGCGGTATGCCGGAGAATACGGCTGAAACCGTGCGTATCGCCAGCAGCTGGGTTTGTTTCAAGAACGCCAGGATCAGCATTCCTATGATTGGAATGAAGATCATCAGCGTCAAAATCGGGAACGAAAAAGATTCCATCGCTATGCACTCCTCCTCTTAGCTTCCTTTATTAGAAAAGCTTGACTATCAAAATTACCACAACTCCAAGTACTATGATGAAAGCATAATTATAAAGGCGGCCTGTTTGAGCACGGCTGAACAGCCATCCAATACCTCTGACCGTATATCCTGTGCCGTTCACAGCGCCGTCGATGATATATTTATCGAACAGGTTGTGCAGCCAGGAGAGGACAAGGGTGAATTTGCCCATGAAATTGACAATGCCGTCGATAACATATTTATCAAATTTTGCCAGGAATTCGGCGGACCATAGAACCGGCCGAATTACAATAGCGTCATAGATTTCATCCCAATACCATTTATTGAATAAGAATTTATAGGCTAGGCTAAATTTCTGGCCGATGGCAACATGGTCAATCGATTTACGGATGTACATCATATAGGCCAGGAAAATCCCGCTCAAAGCCACCGCAGTCGAGATTCCTGCCAGAAGGAAGTTGAACTCGGCATGATGCACGCCATGACCAAAGTCGATAGCAAATGAGCTGAAGCCCTTTGGCAGCCAGGGAATGCCGACCCATCCGGCAAAAATCGAGAGGAAGGCCAGAATAATCAGGGGCCATGTCATGACTTTAGGCGATTCATGTGCATGTTCATAAGCTTCTTTGTCGCGCGGCTCGCCGAAGAAAGTCAGGAATACCAGCCGGAACATATAGAAAGCCGTCATGAATGCCACTACGATTGCCAGAATCAGAAGGGGCAGATAACCTTGGGCCGAGGCGATGATTTCGTCCTTGGACCAGAATCCGGAAAGAGGGAATATTCCCGAAATCGATAGCGAGGCTATAATAAATGTTGTCGATGTCGCTTTCATCTTTCTGGAGAGCCCGCCCATGCGGAAGATATCCTGGGCGTGTACAGCATGGATCACAGAACCGGCGCCCAAAAAGAGGCAGGCCTTGAAGAAAGCATGGGTCATCAGATGGAAAGTCCCCGCGGCGAATGAACCGAGTCCCAGCGCCATCATCATGTAGCCCAGCTGGGAAACAGTAGAATATGCTAAAACACGTTTTATGTCTTTTTGTACAAGTCCAATAGTAGCCGCCATCAATGATGTGATACCGCCCACCCATGCTACCACCATACCGGCTTCAGGAGAGGCATGGTATAATGCCAGCGCCCGAGCAACCATATAAACACCGGCTGCAACCATAGTGGCGGCATGTATCAGGGCCGATACCGGTGTCGGACCTTCCATAGCGTCGGGCAGCCAGACATGCAGAGGATACTGGGCTGATTTGCCGACCGCCCCGCAGAAGAGGAAGATTCCTATCGCGGCCAGAGTTCCAGCCGAGAAATGCGAGGGATCATGGTGAACAGCGCCAAAAATATCGCTATAAGCCAGACTGCCGAAGGTGAAGAAGGTCAGAAGTATCCCGATAATAAAGCCATAATCGCCGATACGGTTTGTAATGAATGCTTTTTTGCCAGCGTCGGAAGCCGTCTTTTTCTCATACCAGAATCCGATCAGGAAGTAGGAGCTTACACCAACAAGCTCCCAGAAACAGAAGATCAGGAAGAAATTATTGGCCAGCACAAGACCCAGCATGGAGAATGAGAAAAGCGACAGAAAAGCAAAATAGCGCGAGGTTCGCGGGTCGCCCTTCATATATCCAATCGAATAGATATGTACAAGCAGTGCTACAATGGTAACGACCATCAGCATCACCACAGTCAAACCATCAACATACATTCCGATCTGCAGTGTGAAGTTGCCCAAAACGAGCCAATCGAAGCCCTTGTCGATTACAAAGCCTGATGGTTCGCCCAGAGTTTGAATCAGGGTGATTGTGGAATAGACAAAACCATAAGCGATAGCAAAAATCGAGATGGTTTTGGAAAGTTTTTCCGAAAACCGTGTGAATAGAACTATGACTGCAAATGCCATGATAGGCATTGCCGGTACTGTCCACAGATGATCAACCATAAGCTACCATTTCATTATGTTCATACGGTCGATGAACACGTCCTTGAAATTCCTGTATATCAAAATTACAATAGCCAGTCCAACGGTGGCTTCGGCGGCCGCTATAACGATTACGAATACTGCAAAGACCTGCCCGATCAGTTTATCGGGAGTTATAAATTTGGCAAAGGTAATGAAATTGATATTTACGGCATTAAACATCAGCTCAATACACATCAATATCCCGATCGCATTGCGGCGAGTCAAAACGCCATAAAGGCCGATCCCGAAAAGGATTGCGGCCAGTGAAAGAAAATGTACCAATCCTACTTGCATTTCCTATTTATCCCTCTTGGCAATCACAATCGCGCCTATCAATGCCGCCAGCAGAAGTACGGATACCACCTCAAAGGGCAGAATGAAATCCCGCATAAGGAGATGCCCGAGCCTGGCAGTGTTGGATCCTCCAACCTCGGGATTTTCCGCCAATGGAAATCCGCCCAGTTTATAATTGGTTGCGATGGCAAAGATGGTTACCGCTATGAAGCAGATAGATATCAGAAGCGCGGGCAGTGATTGTTCGTTAGTTTGCTTGATATTATAATTTGTTAGCTGCGCGGTCAACATGACTGCAAATATCATTAAGATCGAAATCGCGCCAACATATATTAAAACCTGTACCGCCGCCAGGAATTCCGCGGAAAGGAGGATGTATAACGCAGCTACAGCAAACAGCGCCAGCACCAGAAATAAGGCCGCGTGAAAAATATTTTTAAGCGTTACCACGGCTATGGCAGACAGGATCATCACAAAAGAGATGATATAAAATGCTATCGCTGTTGAACCTTCCAGCATCAGCTTCCCGACTCCTTTTTGTCCTCAGGTTTATCCAGTCCGAGGTCTCCCTGCGGGGTTTCTTCTGCTTTCCTGGATTCCTGCTCTTCAGATTTTTTATCTTCACTCTCGGCTTTTTCTTCTTTTTTCTCTGCGGGATTTGCTTCTACCTTATCCGTCTTTTCTTCTGTCTTTTTCTCGGCCGTATCTTCTTTCTTCTCATCTGACTTTTTGGTCTCTGTGGTCGGTTTCTTTTGCGCGGTTGCTTTTTTGGCCGCGGGCTTCTTGCGCGGCGTATATTTTACATCACGGCCAAGTTCCACCAGCCTGTCCATATCATAAATCAATTCAGCCTGATCGAATACCGAGAATTCATATTTACCTGTCAATTTAATAGCGTCAAAATTGCAGGATTCCTCGCATAGTCCGCAGAAAGCGCAAATTGTATTGTCAATCACGAATTTGGTAGGGAACCAGCGTTTAGTATCAGGATTCTTCTCTCTATCGATGATGATTGCTGCGGTTGGACAGGCTTTCATACAGAGCAGGCAGGCGGTGCAATTCAGTTCGCCGGTCTCCGGATTGGAGAGAAGCACCACAACGCCGCGGGAACGCTCGGGCATCTCCCAGCGTTCCTTGGGATACTGCAAGGTGATTGCATGCCTCCCAAGGTGCTTGCCGGTAACAAAAAGACCGACCACAAGATTATATATGCCGGAGAAGAAGTCCTTTACTAAACCCATGATTACTTCACCAAATTATATATCAAGCCTGTTGCCAGGAGGTTTAAGAAGGCCAGCGGCAACAGCCATTTCCATGCAAATTCCATCAGATGGTCGACCCTCAAGCGCGGGTAGGTCCACCTGAACCACATTAATACGAAAACAACGCCCAGGCTCTTTAATACAAACCACAGCCATCCCAGGGACTCATTGCCGAAGGGTCCCCACCAGCCGCCCAGGAAAAGGGTGGTGGCGATAGCTGCGACCACAAACATATTCACGAATTCCGCCAGGAAGAACATGGCGAACTTCATACCTGAATACTCAATATTAAATCCCGCCACCAATTCCTGCTCGGCTTCCGGCAAATCGAAAGGTGTTCGGTTTACCTCCGCTGTTGCGGCCACCAGATACACGAGAAAGCCCAGGGGCTGGCGGATTATATTCCAGTTCCAAAATTTATCCTGGTCGGCCACAATGTCCTGCATTGACAGTGACTGCGCCAGCATCACAACACCCATAATCGAAAGGGTCAGGGGAACCTCATATGAGACAATCTGTGCCGCCGAACGCATGCCGCCCAGCAGCGAATATTTGTTATTCGATCCCCAGCCGGCCATCAAGAGGCTGATGATTGTAAAGGTCGTGATTGCTATAATATAAAGGATTCCAACGTTGAGATCGGCAGCGATGAAGGTGGGTGACCAGGGGATGACCACGAAGGTCATCATGGTGGCGCCAAAGACTATCACAGGTGCCCAGAAATAAACGCGCTTATCGGCCGCTCCCGGTACAATATCCTCTTTCTGCAGAAGTTTCAGGGCATCCGCAAGTGTTTGCGACCAGCCGTGCCATTTACCGGTCATCATGGGGCCGAACCGAACCTGAATATGCGCGGAGACCTTACGCTCCCACCAGACCAGGAAAAGCGCCATCAGTAAAACAAATCCCAGTGTCAATGCGAAGTAGATGGCTGAGAGAACAATCTGGGGCAGCTCTATGCCAAGAAACATTACCTGTCGACCTCCGGCATGACAATATCATAGGAAGCGAAAATTGCGACCAGGTCGGCAATCTTCAGACCCTTGGAGATTTCCGGAATGATCATAAGATTATTGAATGATGATCCCCGCAATTTCAGACGGTAGGGCTTCTTTTCACCCTGGGAGACGATATAACAGCCCATTTCACCCCGGGAAGATTCTATGCGCGCGTAATGTTCGCCTTCTGGAAGCTTGAAACTGGCCCGCACCTTGAATGTCGGGTCGCCCTCCGGCAGACCTTCGAGGGCCTGGTCGATGAGCTTTGTCGACTCGCGCATCTCAATGACCCTGGCCTGGTAACGATCCCAGGTGTCATAGTTCCTGCCCTTGGGTATATCAAATTCAAATTTGTCATAATATCCGTAGGGATCATCCTTGCGGACATCCCAATTCACCCCTGATGCCCTCAGCGACGGGCCCGAAACGCCGTAAGCGATTGACAGGTCAGGCGGAGCGATGCCGATTCCTTTGGTACGGCTCAGGAAAATCGGATTTTCATTTAGCAAAGCCTCATAATCTTCCAAAACTTGCCGCATATAGCCGGTGAATTTCCTGCACTTCTGCTCAAAGCCGGGTTTGATGTCCTGCGAAACACCGCCGATTCGGATGTAATTGTATGTCAATCTTTGTCCGCAGGTCTCCTCGAACAGATCCATAATCATTTCACGTTCCCGCAGTCCGTAGAGGAAGGGCGTAAAGGCGCCCAGATCCATACCGAATACGCCCCAGTAAATCAGGTGTGAGGCTATACGCTGCAGTTCGCCGAAGATTATGCGTAGATGTTCCGCCCTTGGCGAGACCTCAATCTGCCCGATCCTCTCCATACAGAGGGCATAGACCCAGTCTGCCAGCATGGAAGATACATATTCGAACCTGTCCATGAAGGGAGTGATCTGGTTATAGACCCGGTTCTCACAGATTTTTTCGATTGCCCGATGCAGGTAACCGATATACGGCTCGACCTTTACGATAACCTCGCCATCCATGGTCAGCTGCAGCCGGCAGACGCCATGGGTGGAGGGATGCTGGGGGCCCATATTGACCAGAAACTCCTCGGTATGGAGGTCCCTGGCTTCAGGGTTTTGCTCTTCCCGCTCGAGCTGCTCTTCTATGTTCAGGTCTTTTTCTTCCATATATTAAAATTCAGGCATTTTCACGAAATCATCATTGCCTTCCCAATCCCTGCGCATCGGCCAACCATCCTTCCAGTCCTCGGGCAGCAGGAAGGTTTTCAGATCGGGATGCCCCTTAATATCGATACCAAATAGCTCCCAAGCCTCGCGCTCATACCAGTCGGCCCCGGGGAAATGCTCCCGTATGGTGGCAATCTCCGGTTTCTCTCTGTCCAGCTTGACCTTTACGGTTAATTTGTGGCGGAATTCGATGGAGCAGAAATGATATACCATTTCGAAGCCATTTTCGAGATAATCCACTACCGCAAGGGAGGAAAGGAAGTCTATTTTCAGATTCTCGTCTTCCTTGATATATCTGGCGAATTCTACCAGGATGGATTTGTCCAGAACCACAGCAGCCTGGGGCGGATTCAACTCAATCTTTTCTACTTTGTCGCCAAATTTTTCTGCAAGCTGTGAAACCAGTTGCTCATTTTGCACTGTCGGAACTCCAGTCGGCCATTTTCTCTTTTCTGATCTTCTCTCTGAGTTTCAGGCAGCCTTCCATTAATGATTCGGGGCGTGGTGGGCATCCCGGGATATAGACATCAACCGGAATGACCTTATCTATGCCCTTTAAAACCGCATAGGTATCATAATAGAAAGGTCCGCCGCGGACAGCACATCCGCCCATTGCGATAACGTAACGCGGCTCGGCCATCTGCTCATAGAGCAGCTTGACGCGAGACGCCATTTTATGTGTGATCGTGCCCGCCACAAACATCAGATCGGACTGACGGGGCGAGGCGCGGAATATCATTCCCAATCTATCAAAATCATATCTGGAGGCGCCGGTACACATCATTTCAATCGCACAACAGGCGGTGCCGAAAAGTAGATACCAAAGCGAGGAAGCCCGCGACCAGTTGAGGATCTTGTCTATCGATGTGACAAGGATTCCTCCGCCGGGCGCTTTTTCCAAATAAACAGGAACCTTGGATGCTACACCCATTTCAAAACACCTTTCTTCCAGGCGTAAACCAGACCATAAATCAGGATTGCCAGGAAAATTGTCATCTCAATAAAACCAAACCATCCCAGGCTGTCATAAACGACCGCCCAGGGGAAAATGAATACGGTCTCGACGTCAAAAATGACAAATAAAAGTGCAAAAATGTAGAATCTTACGTTGAATTGAACCCATGATGTTCCAACCGTCGGTTCTCCGCATTCATAATTCTGGAGTTTGATTTCCGATGGCCTGGCGGGTCGCAGCAGCTTTGCCACAAAAAGAGTTACGAGAACAAAGCCGACTGTACCAAAGAGAAAGACCGCGACAGTAAGATATTTATCTAACAAAGGGACCTCCTCACAAAGCGCTGTTCTGCCATCAGAGCTTTGTGATGTTCTTCACAAAAATAAGTATTACATAAAAGTCTTTTCGCGAATTTTGTCAAGCGAATTCTGGAATAAATTTCCTTCTGAAATTCCATCTCTTGAGTAATACGAAAGTTGCAAAAATATATTTAAAAAAAAGCGGCGCTTCTACATGGAGGATTGAAATGTCCCTATTATGTAATTTAAATTGGAGGGCGGGAAAACAAGTTTAAAGGCCTGCATGTCAGCTCAAGAAGTCTTCAGTGACTATCTTTTTTTCGTGCAAGGATGACCAGATCATTCGAAATGACTCTATCAAATTTAACCCCCTTGATATTTCCATACTTTCTTATTGAAGTATAGCCTTTTTTCTTCAGCACATCAGTGATCTCATTCGCTTTCCAGCCGCGCAAGGGCACCGAGCTCATGGTATAATCACAGACACCGGGCTGGTTTTCGACCGTAAGCAGGTTGAAATTGATGAGATCATTTCCAAAATCATAGAAGCGGATGAATATTCTGTCTAAATTATTGTAAATCTTTACAATCCTTTGGCGGTCGCGGAGAATCCTGTGGTAATTGAGCAGCTGTATTACAAGAGACCCGCCGGGGCTGAGCCACTTCCTGAAATTCGCAATTGCTCGATCGAGAGACTTCTTGTCCAGAAGATGAGAGATGGTGTTTGCAAGAACGAATATTGCATTGAAGTGGCTCTTGAAATCGGGTCGATCATCCAGCATATCAGCTTTCAGAAATTTAATTTTCATTCCTGCCTGACGGGCATGCTCTTTTGCTATTTTGACCATTCTTGAGGAGAGTTCAATTCCTACAGGATCGACTCCGAGTTCAGTAAGCGCGATGCAGGTAGCTCCCGTCGCGGATCCGACATCCAAAGCGGTTTTTATATCATATTTTTTGATAAAAGGAGAAAGCTGCTTTTTCAAATTGTCAATTCGCTTTTCGAGCGGGATCATCTGGTCATAATACTCAGAAATTTCATCGTAAAACATCGTTCTATCTCCTGTCGCCCTTTTTTCTGACCGCGATAATATTGGGAAGTTTTGCAAATCCGGAGCCGGAGATCCTGAGCGGCCATAATTCCACCGCCACACCGGAAATATCGAAGCTGTAGTTATTGGTTTTAATATATAGACTGGCGGGAACGCCTCCCTCAAGATAAATCATCTGCTGGATTCCCAGTTTCAAGGCTTTAATATTATTGATGAAGCCGTAACCAGAAATCGGGGCCTGTGAAAATAAAAGGAATACCATACCAGAATTGTCAGTAGCCATGGCCAGAATACTGTGCTTCTCTTCAGACTGATTCCAGACATTGCCGCCCGCACAGCCTAACATGCGCACACTTTGAACCATGCTATTATATTTGTTCTCAAAAGAATCAAGCTCCTCACAGCCTCTATTTATGATCCTGAGCGGGGCAAGGCCGTCATCTGCAGGATTGAAAGCCAATACCGCCTTGTGATAATTAATCCGTGGATTCAGTATACGGCCGTTATTTTTAGAGTATCCTAGGGGAGTCAGGTTATCAGCTGCGTACATGCCGGCATTAAAACAGAGTTCATAGCCGAATTCAGAACACCATCGGGAGGCTGTTCGTGAAACAGAATCGAGCTCGACGGCTGCAAGAAATCGGAACTCATATCTGTCCGGGTCAATCTTCAGGACATACAGATCATTTTTTGATGAATCCCGGGGACTCGTGATTCCATACTTATACATTGTAAGCCCGGTCGATGAATCTATAATTTGGATTTCTGGCTCGGCTGCCGCAGCCTCCGAAAAGCTCAGAATGAGAAAAATTGCCGCAATCATTTTTAAAATCATAGCATTCCGATTGAACTTTTTTTATCTGTTGCCCATTATACGAATGAATAACTGTATAGTAACTTTATTATGCAAAGTAAATAAAAATTTGTGATTCTCAAAATTGCATAAATACATTATTATCCGAAAAAAGGGAAGGAGAGTTGCGATGCCATATCATATTAGCAAAACAGTCGATTATTCATTCGATGAGGCCATTCAAAGAGCCACCGATGCATTGAAAACAGAGGGTTTCGGTGTTTTGACCGAGATTGACGTCAAGGATACTCTGAAACAAAAGCTCAATACCGATTTCCGTGATTACAGGATTCTGGGAGCCTGTAACCCGGAGTTTGCCCATCAGGCGCTCCTGAAAGAGGATAAGATCGGGACCATGCTGCCCTGCAATGTAATAGTCCAGGTCAATTCCGAGGGTAAGGTCGAAGTCTCGGCTGTAGATCCCAAGGAATCGATGGCCGCAGTTCAAAATAAGTCCCTGGCTGATATTGCCGATCAGGTGCGCGAGAGACTCCAGAGAGTGATTGATAACTTGTAATTATATTTTCGAATCAATTGGGAGGAATCGAATGAAAATCGTGACTGCTTCATTGGGTGAAAAGTATACGACTGAGATACATATGGAGGAGCATGATCTGACCGCTGACGAACCAGAGGAGGCGGGCGGAGATAATATAGGTCCTAACCCTTACGATCTGCTTCTCGCATCGCTGGCTGCCTGTACTGCTATGGCAATCAGGTGGTATGCTGAACGCAAGAAGCTCTATTTGACTGCATGCGAGGTTACCCTGTCTTATATCCGTATACATATTAAGGATTGCAAAGCTTGTGAGGAGGGTGACCCAAGGAGTCACATTGAACATATAAAGTGGGAAGTTGAGATCAGCGGTAAATTCAGCGATGAGGGAAGGCGTAAGCTGCTCTCTATTCCAGGAAAATGTCCTGTCTCGAAAACATTAAAAACCGGAGTGGTTATTGAGGATGAGGTGTCCTATGTATAAAAGCATCATCACCAATTTGAGAAGAATCTTAATTATGGGATCGATTGCATCTGCCCCGATTTTGATTTCTCTTGCCTGCGGAGGAGAGGAGTCCGGGCAGAAAGAACCGCAATCGGCTGAAGCTCCCGCTGAGAGCTTATTGAATCCGGGCGAGGAGCAATATCTGGCTAACATCAAGCAGCTGACATTCGGCGGGGAGAACGCGGAAGCATATTTTTCGTATGACGCCGACCAGCTGATCTTTCAATCAACCCGCGACAGCTTTGAATGCGATCAGATCTATATGATGAACTCGGATGGTTCCGACATCAGGCTTGTATCGACAGGCAAGGGCCGGACCACCTGTGCATTTATCGCTCCGGATGGTGAAAAGATCGTATATGCTTCCACGCATCTGGCTGATTCGACATGTCCGCCGCCGCCGGATATGTCGCGCGGCTATGTCTGGTCGCTTTATCCCGGTTATGATATTTTTCGAGCCGATCCTGATGGTTCAAATATTGAACGCCTTACAGATAATCCATACTATGACGCCGAGGCGGTCTATTCTCCTGATGGCAGTAAATTGGTATTTACATCACTCCGCGATGGCGATCTGGATATATATACAATGAAGCCTGATGGCAGTGATGTGAAAAGGATTACCCGCGAACTGGGTTACGATGGCGGGGCTTTTTTCTCACTCGATGGCGAATGGCTGGTATATCGCGCGCATCATCCCGCAGACTCGGCAGAGATAGCCGATTATCAATACAATCTTTCGAAAAACCGGATTCGTCCGGGAGACCTGGAAATATTTATCATACGTTCTGATGGGAGCGAGCGCAGGCAAGTTACAAACCTGGGTGGGGCCAACTTCTGTCCCTATTTCCATCCTGATGGCAAGCGTATAATATTTGCCTCAAATCATCACACCGGCGATATGAACTTCGATTTGTTTATGATCAATGTCGACGGCACAGGTTTAAAACAGATCACCTTTGAACCGGATTTTGATGGCTTTCCAATGTTTTCGCATGATGGAAAGAAACTGGTGTTTGCCTCTAACAGGAATCAATCTGAGCCCGGGGAGACCAATATCTTTATTACGGATTGGCAGGATTAGTTAAACGCATCCACGGTTCCCGATTCAGAAACCAGAACCCCTTGGTTTTGTAATTGATCACTCTTTTTGGAAAAGAACGCAGTCAATTAGTCCAAGCTGTAAGGCTTGAAGCAAAGTCTCTCGATTTTACTTACGGTACTTTGCTTCAAATACCTTTAGAATCCTCTCTGCTTTCTTCTTGCCGATCCCCCCGACTTTCATCAGGTCAGAGGAGGACGCCTTAAATACTTTTGCTAGTGATCCGAAATGGACCAGCAGGGCTTCAGCCGTAGCCGCGCCAACCTCCGGCAATGACGATAACACCGCAAGCTGTGCCTCCTTGAGTGACGCATATCTTTCCTTCTTTTTATCGCCCTCGTGCTCAAATGTCAGGCCATGTTGAGCCTGGCGCACGAGCAGGTTGAGATATTGCGCCGAGTCCTTGCCATCAGTTGTCATGATGATCGGCATGCGGTTGAGAATCGTGATGTAGGAGATTGCGCTCCTGATCTTAGGCGAATTCATCTTGCCGTTCAAGGAAATGAATCCCTGCAAGATGAAAACCGCCTCGGGAAAATCACGCTTGAAATCGATCAGCTTCCTGAACAACATCTTGTTGTTGATGGACTCGATGAATTCATCTGCGGTCATAATTTCCACCGCAATCTTGTCGGAAATCAGAAAGTCTCCCGATTTCAGGTTAGCATAACGAAGTACTATGCCCAGATTCTCCAGCTCAGTAGTGACCGTTCTGCCTTTCTGCCGGTTGGATACTATCATCGATAGATTTGAATCAAACAATCCAAGTCTCCTTGTAACTGGTACATTATGCCTTTTGGGCTTTAGTTTAGAATTATGAGAATCTTAAGAGAATCGCAAAATATACGCTTTATTTTATGCGATGCAACTCTATTTTTTATTAAATTTCTGCCTATATTTTTTTAAGCAATCAGGTAGATACAACTTGTGCTGCTGCTAATTATAACAGCATTCAGACACTAAAGTGCCTGAAATCAGGTCTTGCGTTCCTTCTTTTTCGCGGCCGGGAAGAGAATGTTATTCAAAATCAGGCGATAACCTGGAGAGTTTTTGTGAAGCTCCAGGTCAGTGGGCGGATCTCCCACCATATGCATATAATCCTCGGGATCGTGCCCGGCCAAAAATGTGAAGGTACCTCTGCCATGGTTTCCGTGCACGTATCTTACTTCGTCAAACCCTTCGACCTCTGCCAGCACAGTAACATGAGATTTAAGCAAGGACTTGCGCATTGCAGTGCTCTGACCCATAAAAGCTCTAATCTGCCCCACATGACATTGAACCAGCATGCTGGGCACCGGGTCGAGTTTGGCGGAGAAGTCGAAGAGCCTGAAGTAATCCATATCCTGATTTTTTATGTAATTTGTTCTTTCCGGATAAGTGTCGATATCCGAATGCCTGTACTCCAGAGGATTCAATGATACTGTAAAATTCTCGAAGGCCAGGCAATTTTCATAACGCAATTTTTTCTGGCAATTCGGATCGATCGGATCGCCGTCATATTCTTTCGGGACTATATCGGTATTTTCTGCCGCAAGGGCGATGTCCATAGTCTCGGGAGCGGAGCACATTGCAAACACAAATCCGCCGCTATAAATATAATCTTTCACAGTCCTGGCCACTGCCAGCTTGAGATCCGGGACCTTCCGGAATCCCAGCGCCTTGGCAGCGATCTCATTGGTGGCGACCTCCTGCTTGTACCATTCGGCATTGCGGTAAGCGCCGTAAAATTTTCCGAACTGCCCCGTGAAGTCCTCGTGATGCAGGTGAAGCCAGTCATACTTTTCAAGCTCACCGTCAAGCACCTCCTCATCCCAGAGAGTGGTGTAAGGAATCTCGGCATAAGTCAAAGCCAGTGTAACCGCATCATCCCACGGTTCCTTGTTAGGCGGGGTATAGATTGCAACCTCGGGAGGTTTCTCCAGAAGAATAACCTCCATATTTTCAGCTTCAATAGCACGGTATATATTCTCTGCCTCCGAGTCGGGGATGGTTTCATAGGTTACCCCACGAAGAAGACAAATCTCGCCAATATCATCTCTGGCCGGCGTCAGAAATGATCCTGCGCGATAATTCAAGAGCCACTCCACTTTGTAACCCTGCTGCAGGCAGTAGAATGCGACACCATAGGCTTTCAGATGATTGTTCTGCGTGTGATCCATGGGGATCAGTATTCTTTCCGCCGCAAGAAACGCCGGAAAGATAAAAGTCGTGACAAATAAAATGATCAGAATTTTTTTCATGATTGTCTCTCTTATCAGCTTATTACCGCAGGTCCTGATTTATTATACCGGAATAATGCCGATGAGTTTCTGCTCCCCTCTAATTTTTCGGTACCGGTTCTCAAAAGCTTGATACCCCTCTATAATTATTTGCAGTTGCGTCTGCTGTGCCAATGGTATCAGGCTTGTCGAAAAGACAGACGAGACTTATCTTGAAATAAGTTTGATTTCAATAGACTTCGACAGGCAAGAGTAATATAAGCACATATGTTCTCAAAATCAAGAATCAGGTCAGAAAAATCCTCAGATTTTTTTCTTATCTATGGAATGAAAGATAACCGAACAAAGCTACTTTTGTTCCAGTTTTGCTTCATTTAACATGACTTTAAATTTAATTTTTTTTGCGTCGAAAAAAGCGACAATACAGTCGTTATCATTTCCGAAGCAAGCATCTAATCATATATTATTCAACAACTTAAGTCGGTCCACAATATAATTGTGATGTGGGAATCACCCCATAATACCATCCTGCACAATCGATTAGCATTGCTTTCCGGTTAAAGCTTTACAGCAGTAAGCCGAATAAAATAGTAAGCTAAGAACATAATAAATAACTCCATGCCGGATCGAATAGTACACTCATTATTCGACCTTCATGGGCGAATCAACCTAAACAAAGGAGTAAGGACATGCCAGTCAGGAGAAGCACTCGCTACAGCTCCAAGAGTTCCACCAGGTGGAACCGCCCGAGTAGAAAGCGCTTTGCCAATGGCAAACCCTGGACACCGACTGAGGTCAAGACCCTCAGAAAGATTTACAAAGACACACCGACCAAGGACATCGCCCGCAAATTCCGCCGCACTGTTTCTTCGGTGCAGGCCAAAGCCGGCGACCTCGGTTTGAAGAAGACCAAGACTTATCTGAAGAAAATGCGCACCAACCAGTGGCGTTAGAAATAAGAAGTCTTCTTTTGAAGCCTGCCCGTTAGCGGACAGGCTTTTTTTGTTGTCCTTATAGAAATGATTTACAGTTTTCCTCATAATAAGTATATTTATATCGCAAGTTTATAATTATTGAATTTCATTTAAGGAGGAAAGATGTTCAGGACTGTTGATGACTTCGAGAATATCTGGAAGACTGAATCTGAAAATATGTTGAATATTTTAAAATCGCTGACTCCTGAATCCCTCTCTCAATCTGTTGCCGATGATCATCGAAACATAGGACGGATCGCATGGCACAATGTTCTCACTATTCCCGAAATGATGTCTCTGACCGGCCTGGAATTTTCGGGGATATCCGATAATGATCCTGTGCCGGATAGCCTTGAAAAAATGATTGAAGCCTACAAGAACGTTTCCTCCGAACTTCTAAACCAGGTTAAATCCAAATGGGATGATGCCGCTCTGCTCGTGGAAGACGATATGTACGGGATGAAGTGGAAGAAGGGCTATACGCTGTATATTCTGGTCGTGCATCAAGCCCATCACCGCGGACAGCTCACTGTCCTGATGCGTCAGGCAGGGCTTAGAGTGCCGGGTGTATGTGGTCCCTCAAAGGAAGAGTGGTCCGCTTATGGCTCTCAGCCTCCGGAGACTTAAAGTAAAAATCTGTTAAGTCATATTGCGGATTGTTAGTGCTGCGAAGACAGATTGTGACAACGCATCATTATGAACAATAATAGGTTATATTATGTCATAAAATCGCCTGCATCTCACCTCTAAATCGCTTTAAAAAATCCCCGTAAGCCGTTAAAAAATTTTGGATTACAACACTTGACAAAATTAGAATCCGACGTATATAGATTATGGCCTTGTGAAGGCGGGAACAAATAGTCAATGTTCTATGTAGTGACTATGATGACGACGATCCGAGTAAGAAGGAGAAAGATATGATCGGGTTGACAGACTTAAAAGATATCGACGCTATTGAGCTCGATCAGAAATACGGTGCCCACCACTATAACAGGTTGAAAACCGTAATTCGCAAGACTAAAGGTGCCTGGCTGTATACTCAGGATGGCACCAAAATCCTTGATTGTCTGGCTGCATATAGCGCAGCTAATACGGGGCATCACCATCCTAAAATTGTAGCCGCAATGATCAAGGCTCTCCAGGAGGGTATGGGCTCGGTTATTTCCAATGTTATATTCACCGATGTAAAATCACGTTTTCTGGAAAAGCTCTGTACCCTGCTTCCGCAGCTGGGTACGCGCTTTGGTGAAAGCGGTAACGTCGCTATGGCTAAAAACGGCGGAGTTGAATCGGTAGAGACCTCCATCAAGCTGATGCGGTATTATGGTTACAAGAATAAGGGTATCCCTGACGGCAAGCAGGAAATCATCACCTTTGCGAATAATTTCCATGGCCGGATGATCACGGTTATATCGTTTTCCTCTGCGAAAAAATACAAAGAAGGTTTTGGGCCCCTTACTCCTGGATTTATAGAGGTTCCCTTCGGCGATCTGGATGCTGTCGAGAAAGCGGTCACTCCCAATACCTGCGGCATACTGGTCGAACCCATGCAGGGCGAGGGCGGTATGTATGTCCCACCGGAAGGCTTTATGAAAGGCCTGCGTGAGATATGCGATAAGTACGACCTGCTCCTGGCGGCTGATGAAATTCAGGTTGGCATGGGGCGTACCGGTAAGGACTTCGCCTTCCAGCATGAAAATGTTATTCCTGATGTAGTAGTATTGGGCAAAGCCATTTCGGGCGGTCTGGTTCCGCTATCTGTTATGGTTACTAATGCCTACCTCATGCATATGGCCTTCTCGCCCGGCTCCGACGGTTCCACCTATGGTCATTATCCGCTCTCTATGGTGGCGGGCAATGCCGCGCTCGATGTTTTCAAGGAAGAGGATTTATCCGAAGAGTCCGCTCGTAAGGGCGAGTATATGAAAAAGCAGATTATGGATATTGCCTCCCGTTCCGAGCATGTTAGAGAAGTCAGAGGTAAGGGACTATTCATTGGAATAGAAGTCAATAACGGCGATGCCATGTTCTTCTGCCGTCAGCTCCTGGATATGAATATGCTGGCCAACGACAGCCATGGGCATACGATCAGGATTTCTCCTCCGCTGATTATCGATGATTCCGAGCAGCAGTATATACTGGAACGTCTGGAACGAGTTCTGGCCGGCAAGCAGCAGTATGTGGCAAAGTAAGATCATTGGCGATTCAAATAGAAGCCGTCCGTAAAGGACGGCTTTTTTTATGATGAAGCGGTATTGAGTATATTTTGGATCATCATTATATGTTACCAGATCACATCTGATTTCGAATTTGATAATCATATATGGATGCGCGGAGATGCTGTAAATAATCTATTAGCTGGTTGCATGAAAATCAAGATTTTTTGGGGAAAGAGAAGAGTAAAGTTGAATCTGAGTTGGTTACGCTATGCGGGCTTTGAAGAATTTATTCAGCATATTCTCGATGTCGACCATCTTGAAGGGCTTGTTGATGAATCCGTCGGCCAGCCTCGAAAGCAGCGTGTCTTCTCCCTCGGCCAGATTATATCCGGAAATTACCACAACCGGTAACTCAGGATGTTTTTCTTTGATATTTTTCAGAAGCTCCGAACCGGACATCTCAGGCATACGTAAGTCCGTGATTACCATGGCAAACGAATCATCGCCGAGAATTTCCATCGCTTCCTGGCCATTCCCCGCCCGTCTGGACTCAAACTCGAAAATTTCCAGCATTTCTGATAGAAGGCTGGACATATTTGGATTGTCATCGACTATTAGAATCTGTTGTCTGGCCATCTCACTCCTGTGTCCCTAAGCACTATTATTATCATCGGCCAAAAAGGTGATCCTCTTTATTAAATGTTCAATTCCCTGCTTTTTAATGGATGAAATGAAGAAATTTCTGAGATCAGGAGTGAAATAATGTCCGAATTCAGCATAGGGTTCGGGGGATTTATCGATTTTATTGAATGCCATAATTATAGGGATCTTATCGGCCCCTATTTCTGCCAGTACCTCGCTGACATTAGCGATACGTTTGAGATAATGGGGATGTGAAAAATCGACCACATGGATCAGGAGATTAGCCAGACGAACCTCGTCCAGGGTGGATTTAAATGAAGCCACCAGTTGATGAGGAAGCTTGTTTATGAAGCCAACGGTATCAGTCATCAGAATCTTATGGCCGTTGGAATCGGACAGCTTTCTCGTGGTCGAGTCCAGCGTCGAGAAAAGCCTGTTTTCGGTTGTGACCCCGGACTTGGTCAGGCAATTGAAAAGCGTGGATTTACCGGCGTTGGTATAACCCACCAGACAAACTCTGTAGAGATCGAGGCGGTTTTTACGCTGTGTTATGCGCTCATTGTCGATCTTTTTCAATTTCTTTTTTAGTATTTTGATCTTGTTATTGATCAGACGCCGGTCTGTTTCCAGCTGCGTCTCACCGGGTCCCTTGGTCCCGATCCCGCCATATTGTTTGGAAAGGTGGGTCCACTGACGAGTTAGGCGGGGAAGGAGATGGTTAAGCTGGGCCAGCTCAACCTGTACTTTGGCCTCATTTGTCTTGGCTCTTTTAACGAATATATCCAGGATCAGAGTCGTACGGTCTATTACTTTTACGCCCAGGCCATTTTCCAGATTACGGATCTGGGCCGGTGCCAATTCTTCATCAAAAACAACAATGTTGGCGCCCTCACCCTCAACTTTCTCCCTGATCTCTGATACTTTGCCCTTGCCGATAAAATATGCCGGGTCAATCTTCTTTCTTTCCTGGGTTATGATGTCGAGGACTCTGGCTCCAGCAGAGGTTGACAAAAGCCTTAGTTCTTTGAGGGATTCGTCGAATTCGTAATCGATAGCTCCGGGTAATTTTACGCCCACCAGTATGGCGCGTTCAGTTTGAACTTCATCGGCTGTTTCGTAAAAGCTCGCTATAAATACCTTCCTTTATGCTCTTCAGCTATTCAAACGGAGCGTTTATCCGTTCATATATTATACGTGAGTATTTCCAGGATATTATACTTCTATGTCCTCAATTAGTTTGTAATAATTTTCGGCTTGCGCTTTGGGAATCGATTTTCCGGGAACTTCAACGACTTCAACGGTAAGTTTGTGATTTTTGTAGTAGATATCAATCACATCGCCGGGATTCACATCATGACCGGGTTTTGTACGATTGCCATTCAGCCGCACTTTACCGGCCTGAATCCACTCTTTTGCCAGAGTTCGCCTTTTAATCAGGAAGACAGTCGATAGGTAATCGTCAATTCTCATCTAATCTAATATCAACGTAATATTTTTCTTTGGCTTCTTTGAGCCATTCCTGCAGGACCGCATCGCTCTTTTCTCTTTTGGCAAATTCCTTCAACCGATCCCAGTCTTTTTCGAGGCTCATGGGACGGGCATCCTGTCGATCCAGAATCTTCAATATGTGGTAACCATAATCCGATTTGGTCGGTTCCGAAATATCTCCCACCTCCAGGCCTATAAGGGCAGTCTCAAATTCAGGAGTGAGCTTGTTGGTGGCAAACCAGCCCAATTCTCCGCCCTGCTTTTTGGTCTCCTCATCATCCGAATATATTTTCACCATTTCGGTGAATTCAGCGTCGCCCTTTGTCAAAACCTGATGGAGGCTGTCCGCTAACTGCTCGACCCTCTGTTCGTCGGTCTGGGAAGGTTGGGTCAAGAAGAGAATATGGCGGGCATGAACTCTCTCTGGAAGTTTGTCTTCAAGCTTGACTATATGATATCCCAGCTGTGTTTTGAAGGGCTCGGATATCTCGCCTGGCTCCAGACTGAAGACTTGGTCCTCGAATTCCTTAAAAAGGGTGCCTCGTTCGAAGTAGCCCAGGTCGCCGCCGGAAGTAGCAGTTCCCTTGTCCTCGGAGTAGAGCTGTGCCAGTGTGGTAAAATCGCCGCCCTCGTCCAGGAGCTTTTTGACTTTCTCGGCCTTCATCCTGGCAGTGTCCAGCGTGGCCCCGGAAGCTTCTATGTTCAGTAGAATGTGCGACAGTTTAACGGCTTCTGGCTGAGTCGGCAGGGAGTCCTTATACTTTTCATAAAAATCCTGTACCTCCGCGGAGGTTACATTGACCTTCGATAAAAATCGGGAGACATAACGGTCACGAATCAGCTGGTTGCGGACCTCACGTCTGAATTTCGCCTTCAACTCGCGAATGTTAAGCCCTTCCAACCGCATCTGGGCCTCGAATTCTGCCTCGGATGGAAAGCGGGCTTTCAATTCCTCGATCTTTTGCTGCAGGGCCTGCTCAACCTGCTCCTCTTTAATTTGTATGGAGGTATCTTTCTGGGCTTCTTCCAGAAGCAGTTTGTCAGTTACCATCTGCTGCAGGATTATATCCCTCAGGCTGTCCGCCTGGTTGGTCGTCAAATTCGGATTCTCCACCTGCATCAAAAACATCTGCAGCTGGAAATCAAGTTCTGAAACCAGAATTATCTCATCGCCCACAACCGCGGCAATTTTGTCGACCAGTTCGCGCTCCTGGCCGAGCGCCGTCGTGGTAAAAAGAAGAAGAGATAATATAAGGACTATTTTGAAGACTCTATTCATATGCTTCCTTGTCAATTGTTTCCCAGATTAGTTCATAGTTCACATCGATATCGAATCGATCTTTGTTTTCCGCCATCCACTCCTGGAGGGCAGTTTCTTTCTTCTTGTTTTCAAGCTCGGTCTGCACCTGGGTAGCCACCTCGTCGAATAATTTAACCTGCTGATCTCTGACAGCAACCAGGGTTACGATCGACCAGTTATCTCCGACAGGAAATGGTTCAGAAAATTCTCCGATTTCCAGTTGATTGGCCTGTGCAAACAGGGTAGGGAAGTTAAATTCGGAGATGAATCCCAGATCGCCTTTGGAATTTACCGCGGTCGGACGGATGGTATTTTCAGCAAAGCTGTCGAAATCATCTCCAACCTGCAACTGATTGTAGATTTCCTCGGCTTCTGCTTCGGTTTCGACCATAATCTCCTTTACATGCAGTTTTTTTGGAATAACATATTCATCCGCATGCTCCCGGTAATATTCTGCCACCTCATCTTCAGAGACAAAGGCTTTCTCTTCGACAATCAATTCCTTCATTTTGGCAGCCATAATTTGATCTCTGAAGAACCGCACTGCATCCTTATAATCTACAGTTTCGGAGAGCTTCATATTCTGGGCTTTCTGCTGGAGCAGGTCCATTAGTTTTAGATTGAAAACAGCTTTCTTCAGATTCTCAGTCTCATTGAATGGGGGACGCTGATTGTCATTCCAGCGCGCTGTCTGATTGAGGTAATCTCCTAGAGTGACCTCACCGCCGTTATAGGTGGCCAGTATCATATTGCGCTCATATTCAGCCAGGTCCTGGGGATTGAAAGTGTTTTTTCTGAAGGGTACTCCGCCGATAACGTCGGGATAGAGAGTCGCCGCCTTGTCATATATAAATTCTGCGGTCTCCTCATTGATTTTGATATCCGCTTCCTCAAACAGTTCATCGTAAAATTCGTTCTGTACCCGGGCTTTTTTCTCGGCCTGTATTCGGGAAATCAGCATATCTTTGATCTGATCCAGCGGTTGCCTTTCCACCTCGCGCCTGTCTGTTACTGTGGCGATATCCCATCCGCCGGGCACACTGAATATGGTGACCTCGCCTTCCGCTAGATTGAAGACATTGTTCTGAAATTCCTCTGACAGGCTGACCCAGGTTCTATGGCCCAGATCGCCGCCCTCTACCGCCGTGGGCTGATCCAGTGAGTATTTTCGAGCCATAGCAGCGAAATCCGCACCGTTATCGATGGCTTTGTAAACCGAATCCGCGCGAGTACTGTCTTGCAGGAAAATGACCGACATCTTAACTTCCTCATCCATATTTTCGTACCAGGTCTCGATTTCATGTTCTGAGACATCGATGAATGGAAGTATCTTGGCCTTAAAGAGTTCGTCTCGCATGAACGCAGGATGGCTTTCTTCGATAACTCTGATAACTTCAGGATCCTTTTGCAGGCCCAGCTCGTAGGCGGCTTCGACGAAGACATACATATTTATCATGGAATCGAGATATTCTTTTTTAGCTTCATATTCTTCCTGGGCGGAACCGAAGCTGGTCGCGTACATTTCGTTAAATTCTTCCAGCAAAAAGACTTTCAGTTCCGACTCTCCGATTTTTGCAATTGTCTGACTCTGGGCTCGCTCCTCCTTATAGTACTGCGGGTCGGATGCATCCCTGTCGCCGCCGCATGAAACAGCTATTATCAGTAAACCGATCAATATTAATGCGCTTATTCTTTTCATTAATTCACCTCAGAAGTTTTATAATTTTTCCAGTGTATTGTTCCGAATAACCTTCAAAGATAGTTTCTAAGCCAATAATTGCAAGCTAAATTTGAACTTTTGGCCCCAGTTGGAATCCTCATGGCCACTGTAATCTATAGCGATCGCAAATTCACCCGTTGCGCTGAATTCCATAGGTTCCGACAGCTTTGCGCTGAGATTGGCAATCTGTTTCTTAGAAGGCAGGTATCCGTTTGAGTAGACAATTTTCAGTTTATTATTACGGAAAACAAGCCGGCTCAATTTGAGTTGACTGGCCAGTAGCTTTATTTCCGCCATTTCGAACAGGTTTTTAGCCTCAGGCGGCATTTTCCCGAAACGATCGATCACTTCCGACCTGAGATCGTTGATTTCTTCCTGATTTTCGGCCTGCGCCAGACGCTGGTATAATTCCACTTTTTGCTGAGAAAAAGGGATATAATCGTCCGGGAAATACATTTCCAGATCAATATCCATCTTGACCTCGGTCTTCTCCTCGGTCTTCTCACCTTTGAGTTCGGCTACAGCCTCTTTAAGGAGTTTGAGGTAAAGGTCAAAGCCGACCTCCTCTATAAATCCATGCTGCTGGGGGCCAAGCAGATTCCCGGCTCCACGGATTTCCAGATCCTTCATGGCCAGCTGGAAACCGGAGCCAAGTTCGGTATGTTGTTCCAGCGCCTTAAGACGCTTTCTGGCGGTATTGGTCAAGAGCCTGAGCGGTGGAATCAGAAGCAGGGCCTGGGCACGGCGTGCGGACCTTCCCACTCTGCCGCGCAATTGGTATAGCTGGGCCAGCCCAAAACGATCGGCGCGATTGATTATGATAGTATTAACCATAGGTATATCCAGGCCGGACTCGATAATACTGGTGGAGAGCAGGACATCATAATGCTGCGATAAAAACGAAAGCATTATTTCCTCCAGTTCTCTCTCCGGCATCTGGCCGTGAGCAACAGCTATACGTATATGGGGCAGGAGTTTAGAAAGATATCGGTAAATCGACATAATCGTCTGGACACGGTTGTGTACAAAATAAACTTGCCCGCCTCTTTCGACTTCGCCCAGAATCCCCTTCCTTATGGCCTCGGGATGAAACTCGGATATTTCGGTATCGATCGGTAGCCTGTCCTTGGGAGAGGTGTTGATGACCGACATGTCGCGCGCACCCAGCAGAGACATCTGCATTGTCCTCGGGATAGGCGTGGCAGTCATGGTGAGGACATCAACCTGGCTTTTCATCTTCTTGATTTTCTCCTTGTGGGCGACTCCAAAACGCTGCTCCTCATCCACAACCAGAAGACCAAGATCCCGGAAATTTACATCTTTGGAGAGCAAGCGATGTGTTCCGATCACAATGTCAACTTTACCTTCCGCAAGGTCTTTTATGATCTCCCTTTGCTCCTTGCGCGACTTGAAACGCGAAAGCATCTCGATTCTGACCGGAAAGTCGGCCAGACGATTTCGGAATGTAGTCTGGTGCTGCTGAGCCAGAATTGTGGTCGGGACCAGCACCGCCACCTGCTTATCATCGCAGACCGCCTTGAAGGCCGCCCTGATAGCCACTTCGGTTTTGCCGTAACCGACATCCCCGCAGACCAGGCGATCCATCGGATTTGCGACTTCCATATCCTTCTTGATATCTCCTATAGCATCAAGCTGATCGGGTGTCTCATCAAAAGGAAAGGAGGCTTCCAGCTGCCGCACCCATGTAGAATCCGGAGAAAACTTGAATCCGGGCCGGGCCTTGCGCTTGGCATACAGACGAAGGAGCTCCTCGGCCATCTCGGTAATCGCCTTCTTGGTGCGGGCTTTAGCCCTTTGCCAGGCTGTGCCTCTCAGGGTGCTGAGCTTCGGTTTGCCTTCTTTGCCTATATACTTCTGGACGCGATTGAATTCTTCAATGGGTACATAGAGCTTATCATCCTTGTCATACATGATCAGGAGGCAATCGCGCCTTCGATTTTCTATAGTAAGTTCCTCTAATCCCCTGTATCTTCCGATGCCGTAATCGACGTGCACCACATAATCGCCTATATTAAGATTGGTGTAAGACGAGATCGCCACCCCTTCTTTGATCCGGGCTTTACGGTAGCGATGAAATTTCCTGGTGAATATCTGATGGTCGGTCAGCACAGCCAGATTTGACTGTGGAAAGATAAATCCCTCGGAGATGTCGAGGACATCAGTATTGATCCAGTCGGCATCCTCCTCAAGTATATCCTGCATGCGATCTTTCTGGACCATATTATCACAGGCCAGATATACAGAATAATGACGCTCATGAAGATTTTTCAGATTGCTTTTCAGTAGTTTGATCTGAGAATTTATTACAGGATGTTCGTTCATTCCAAAGTTGATCGTCTGCGAACTTTTTCCAAAAGTGATTTCGGAAATTGTCTTATGCCCCTCGATTCGTGATTCAAATTCATCGGGTTGAAGATATATTCTATCTGGTTTCGGCAGCTCATCGTATTTCTCACGCTCCTGTTCATGGTAGTTCTCGAACATGTCGGCCAGATCGTCGCATTCGGATTTAAGCAAACCCGCCTCTTGTAAGTACAGATTTGTATTCGAATCAATGTAATCGAACAGGTACGGCCGTTTGCCATTGAAGAAGGCTGTAGCCCATTCAAGACCAGGGGTGTCGATCCCGAAACGGAACTTGTCTGAGAGTATTTCCCGGTCGCGCCTGGGCAGCTTTTCCAGATATTTATCCAGATCGGCAATCGTCAATAAGCTCTCCCGACGGGGCAAGAGAGTCATCTTGTCCAATGACCCGATAGAGCGCTGATTAGCCACTGAAAATGTCCTGATCGATTCAATGAAATCCCCAAAAAACTCGATCCTTATTGGATTTTCTGTGGTATAGGGAAAAATATCGACAATACCGCCACGCACCGAGAATGAACCGATTTCTTCCACCATGGGATCGCGCTCATATCCCAGCTCGGCAAGTCGTGAGATGAGATCATCCTGAGCCATTTCCTGGTTGATTTCCATATGCAGGGAGCTGATAGAGAGCTCATCGGGAGAAATCGTAGGCTCCAGAATTGCCCGCACCGAGGCCGTAACGATTATGTTATCATGATTCTGGAGATTATAGAGTGTCTGCAGACGCTCACCGATATTTTCGGCCGCCGGGGTCTTCCATTGATAGGGATTTATATTCCAGGCCGGAAACTGAAAAGCCAGGCCATTACCGGAGATCTCGTTTATATCATTCTTGATCGAAAAAGCTTCTTTTTCGGTTTTCGTGATTACCAGATACTTTCCTGGAAATTTTGTAAACCAGTTATATAGAAAGAAGCTTCGTCCGGCCCCTACCAGACCCGATAGCTCCAGTGAATCCTGGCCCGAATTCGAAACTGCCAGGGCCTTTTGATAAGAATCCGACTTCTCTATTATTTCGAGTATTTTATTAATCATGCTCCAGACCAAACGCAAAAACCCCACAGCCCCGTGACCCGGGGGGTGGGTTGCAAAATCATAATGTTATTAATGCCATCGGCATTAGCTTGACAAATATAAGCTTGAGTATTCAATTGTCAATTATTACATATACTCATCTGAACTATAAAAGGTTCAAACGGTTTATAGAAAAAAACATGCTTTTTAATATGGAGTTGAAAAATGTTAGATTTTGAATTGACCGAAGATCATAAAATGGTGCAGTCTGTGGCGCGTGAAATCGCCGCAAGGAAGGTGGCCCCGACGATAACAGATTTCGACCGCAAACATGAGTTCGATCCGACCCTGATTCCGGCTTTGAAGGAAGCCGACCTCCTGGGTGTATGTATTCCCGAAAAGTATGGCGGAATGGGTATGGATTATATCAGCCTGGGGCTGGTTTGTGAGGAGTTGGAGTACGCCGATACATCGGCCCGGGTGATATTTTCGGTGCATATCGGCCTGAATTCGATGACACTACTGGGGTGGGCGAATGAAGAGCAGAAGGAAAAATATCTGGTTCCGCAGGCCAAAGGAGAGAAGCTGGCAACATTTGGGTTGACCGAGCCGGGAGCCGGCACCGATGCTGTCGGCATTGCCACCACAGCCGACAAGAACGGTGATCATTATATTCTAAACGGCGAGAAGATGTGGATTTCTCTGGCAGATGTGGCAGATAATTTCCTGATCTTTGCCTGGACCGATCGGGATAAAAAAGAGAAGCGAGATCATTCGGGAATCTCCTGCTTTATCGTGGAGAGCGAATTCGAAGGCGTGACAACCGGCTCGATTCCCGGTAAGCTGGGGGTGCGCGCCGGAAATACGGGATGGATTGCCATGCAGGATGTCAAGGTTCCGAAAGAAAATATGGTGGGCGAGCCGAACGAGGGCTTCAAAATCGCCATGACCTGCCTTGACGGCGGGCGTTATACTGTGGCAGCCGGTTCAACCGGTCTTATCAAAGCCTGTATCGATGCCTCGGTTGAATACTGCCAGACACGGAAGACATTTGAGACCGAGATCAGCCAGCATCAGCTGGTGAAAGAGATGCTGGCGGAGATGGAATACGGTTATCAGGCCGGAAGGCTATTGTGGTGGAAAGCCGGATGGCTTAAGAATAAAGGTGTACGCAATACGCGTGAAACAGCCATGGCTAAATGGTTCTGCACCGATCAGGCCGAGAAGGCAGCCTATAATGCCGTGCAGATTCATGGCGCTTACGGTTTCTCGGATGAATATCCGGTGGAGCGCTTCTTCCGCAATTCCAAGGGTGCTGCGATTTATGAGGGCACGCGCGAGATTCAGAAGTTGATGCAGGCCGATTACCTGCTTGGATTTCGAAAGGACAAAGAGACTCGTCTGATGGTGCCCGGATACGAAGAATAAAACCTGCAATGCTGTCCGGGATTTTTTCCTGAGAGCAATTGCGGCAGGAAAGGATTTCCATCAAAAGTTGGATCTATGATATTTCGCACGGTCACACACCCTGATTCCATAGGGCTGCAAGACCCCTGCGTGACGAGAAAATCTTGTTTATTCTCTTTTATCTGTTAAATTGGATCCGCAGTATCGGCATTTAATCGCTTCTGCTTTTATCAATTCCGCGCAATACGGGCATCTCTTCATGTCCCCTTCTCGAATTGCTTTCTTTTCAACCTTCTCCTCGTCCTTGGGGACGACCAGGGCAAGGATGAAGCCGAATGGTCCTAACAGCACGCCCATGGCAAACCAGCCGCAGCCGCTGCGTCCTTTATTGGAAGCAACCGCCGCGCTGATTATTCCGAAAAGCAGCCAGATTATAATAAATTCCATATTTTGACCTGCATGATGCCGTCATCGATCCATTAAAGTGGTTCTATGATTTCATAAATCTCTTTCAGCTATCCTGAAATGGAAATATAGCATTTCCCAGTATGGTGTCAATCATAAACAAAAAGCCCTCCGTAGATGGAGGGCTTTTCGGGTCAGAGAATTATTATTCTATGAGATGTTCTAGTCCCCTTTAGATTACTTTTCGTCAGCCATAGCTGTCTTGCTGACATCAATCTCTTTCTTGCTTTCATCAGCGCTTTTCTTCAAATCATCCTTGTACTTCAAGCAGGCCGCGTCAGTGCCCGATTTCTCGGCAGCTGCTGTCTTTACAGCGGCGTCCTTTGAGCAATTATATTCGGCGGATGCCTTCTTGGCCGTGCAGTCGCTCTTTTCGCCGGTTACAGCAGCGGTCTTAACTGTGGCGTCACCTTCCTCGGTGGCCTCAGCAGACTTGAGGGACTTGCTGTAGGTGCACTCACTACTCTTTTCAGAGTTGACTGCGGCTGTCTTGGCTGTGGCCTCGGCTTTATCGCCACAGGCATATTTTTCGGATGAAACTTTCTGAACATCGGCGGTCTTGGAAGTGGTTTTTTCGCCGCCGCAGGCAAAAGCAGTAACTGATGTTACAAACATGATGGCAAGCGCGATAGTTAGAGCTTTTTTCAGCATTGTGCCTCCCGGATTTGGAGTTTTGGTTATAAGTAATACTATTATGATCCTGTTTATTTATCTTGTTCAACGCGGAAACCATGGATTTAGTTTCAAGAACATCAAAGTTTTTCGGATATTTTATTGTGGTTTATGGAGTTGTGGATTTGTTTGGTGATTTTTGCAGGTTTTCAGAGGGTTGGATTTTACTCTTCTAAAGCAGCGGTATCTTCCGTTTCCTCTTCCACCTCAAGGAGATAGGAGGCTGTCACAATCCAGATCTCACCCTCTTTTTCGACATGGAATTCATAGTTATCTATATGTTCCTCGGTGAGATAGCTTTCGACATAAACAGTGGCGGAATTCCTCAGGAGGCTATAATTCAGAGCCCTGAAGGTCAAATGCGGAATTACCCCTCCCGAAAGGCTGTGGTAGCCCGGGCGGCTTCCGAACCAAAGCGGGGTTTTAACAATGATGAGCGGCATAGGGAAGCCCCTGAACTCGAAAGTTCTCTGCTCCCGGGGAAATGCCAGATAAAGCGGGCTGGGCTCCTTGAGCACATATGTGCTGTAATATTTGGTCCAGGCGCTATCCTTCTCGATCCTGATGGTGTCCAGACCCGATGATCTGATTATATTCCACAACACGGCTTCATAGACCTCATGATTTCTATCCAGCGGACGGGGCCCGGAAAGCGGACAGTAGTCGATTAGATCTCGTTTGCCATCAAGATCGGTGTCGGGAAGGCGGTCGGAGGTCAGAAGCTCATTTTCGATATTATTATAAATCTTATCCAAATCGCGGTCTGTACGAAGTTTCTTAATAGAATATGAAAGCGGGATATCGTCTTTATAATCGACGAATGCTCCCAGCCCCAGGCCGTGATCCGGGAAATAGCCGGGATCGATCTCATAGAAGACAAAATGCAGGCTGTCATTTCTGACCTCAAAATCGATATCGGAAAAATAATATGCATTTCCTATCATAATCGGGTCGACCCAGTTTTGACGATCCGATGACCTTACAGCCCAGAGATTATATTTGGCGGAATATCTTTTGGAGATAAACAGGCCCCAGTATATACTGTCCTCATCCTGGGTTATGTAGGATGGCCTGAAGTCTGCGGGGGGGGTCCATGAAACCAGTGTGCGCTGGGAAGCCTCAATGACCGGTCCTTCTCCGCAGGAGAGAAGAAAAGCAGCCAGAAGTAAAAATAGTATTGTGGATATGCGCATATTCATTTACCTATTATAATCTTATAAACAGGATTTGCAACAAGAGAAAAGATTATTATGTTCAATTTCGGATATTACGATAATCCAATAGAATTCAGGAGGATATATGGGAAATAAACTGGAACAGTTTAAGGCGGAACGTCAGCGTCTCAATGACCTGGTGCTCTCAACCGAAAACACGCATATAAAACGTTTTTTTACTCTCGATAATGCAGTTTACAGCAAGGGTGCAATTCCGGTCAAGTATAAAGAGATGCTGGGGCTGGCAGCATCCATGGTCTTGAGGTGCGATGACTGCATTGCCTATCATGTTGATCGTTGTTTCGAGGAGAAGGTCAGCAAAGAGGAGATGGATGAATTGATGTCGATCGCACTGGTGGTGGGCGGTTCGATTACAATACCTCATGTGCGCCGTGCGTATGATCTCTGGGATGAGCTTGCTAAGGATCAAGCAAAAAAATCGGTTTAGGAGAAGTTATGTCAGATACAAAAAATCCGGATGATGTCAAAAAATTCGTGAAGGACCGCTATGGTAAGGTAGCCGAGGGTAAAGCTGACGGATGTGGATGCTGTTCTTCACCTTCACCTGTTGAACTCGAGGTCGGATACTCAAAGCAGGATCTGGATAATATTCCCGGTGGAGCGGTTCTGGGACTAGGGTGCGGGAATCCGACCGCGCTGGCAGATATTAAGGAGGGTGAGACCGTTCTCGACCTCGGATCCGGAGGCGGTATTGATTGTTTTCTCGCTGCTCGCCTGACCGGGAAGACCGGTAAGGTAATTGGTGTTGATATGACCGAAAAGATGATCAACCTGGCACGCAAGAATGCAGTTGAGGGCGGTTACGACAATGTTGAATTCCGGCTGGGCGAACTGGAGAATTTGCCTTTGGATGATGATTCAATCGATCTGATAATTTCCAATTGCGTGATAAACCTGGCGCCCGATAAAGCAAAGGCGTTCAGAGAGGCCCATCGTGTGCTCAAACCCGGTGGACGCATTATGGTCTCCGACCTTGTAGTGACCGAAAAACTTCCTGAGCATATCCGCAGGTCACTCGAGGCCTGGGCGGGTTGTGTCGCCGGGGCGATGATCAAAGAAGAGTATCTGGATGCCATCAAGTCGGCGGGATTTGGAAAGATAAGCATCGATGAAGAGCATGCCTTCCTGGAAGCGAACATGTCCGAGGAATTAAAGGGCAAGATATTGAGTGTGTCGGTAAGGGCCTTTAAACTTGCTTAGAAATAAATGGTGGAAACCCAGTAGCAGAATTGCGCTGTGGCGAAGGCGGCGTAGGTTCCGATAGCATATCCGATCAGCGCCATCAAAATACTGACCGGCACCAGCGATTCCTTGTGATAGGCCGCCACCACCGGCGCGGAGGCTGCGCCACCGATATTGGCCGCTGAGGCAATTGCGGCGGAGTGCACATCAACCTTGAATATCTTGGCTCCCAGTAAACAGAAGCCGCCATGAATAAACACCCAGATATAAGCACCAACTATAAACAGCGGTGCCTGGCCCAGAACTTCTGAGACATGAGCGCGTGCGCCCATATTTGCAACGAATAAGTAGATAAGCGCCATGGCGATTTCATGCGAGCCGGGAATATTTTTTGCAGGTGTGAAGGATAATGCCAGTGCAAAGGTAGTGACCAGAAGAATCCGCCAGGTGCTGGCTGTAAGCACCGGTTCAACCACAGGGAAGACCTCGGACAGTTTTCCTGCCAGATAGGTTGCAACAAAGCCGATTGCGATCAGGTAGAGCACGTGGCGCATGGCCTGACGGCCTTTGTCCCTTTTGATATCTTCCGCGGCTTTTTCCATTTCTATCAAACGGTCCTTCGATACTCCAGTGAATTTATTGAAACGTTTGGCCAGAAGTTTAGAGCCGAGCATGATCGGCAGCCAGACTATATAGACAATGTTATCCGCAAGTGCAGCCAGGCCGAATACTGAAGGCGATGTCTTCAGCCCCTCGGCCACCGCGGCCATATTGCCGGTGCCGCCGATCCAGCTTCCCGCCAGGGTTCCAAAACCTTTCCATGTGTCCGGCTCCAGGAATCCGCCCACGATTGCGAAGGCCAGAGGCGCACCGATCATCACACCCAGGGTGCCGAAAAGCATCACAAAGATACCCTTGCCCATGACCTTGATAGCACCGCCGACATTGACGTCGAGCATAAGCATCACCAGAAATAGCGGCAGGATGGCATAGCTCATGAAATCATAGACCGGAGAATCATTGGGGATTATGCCGGTGTTGGAAAAAACGAGCGGAAGGATATATATAAACAGAAGCGGCGGAAAGAAGTTGAAGATATTGAATTTAATTTTTCCTTCTTCCTCTTTCTTCTTTACGATCTGCTCAAGATAGAAGAAAATGGCGGCCACTCCGGAGAGTACCATGAGCACGCCTACGGGTGATGATATGAGCGAGGTTGAGACTTCGGCTGCTTCGTTCATAATTGAGTGATATGTTAATACAATGTCTCAGATTTTACAAGCTGAATTTTCGATATTCGGCAGGCAGGGGGGAGGGGTCGCTTCGTTTATTGTCATTCTGAGGAGGTCCCGCCGAAGGCGTGGACGGACATGAGAATCTCCGCGTGTGCTTCAAGCCTAAATGATGAGATTGCCACGTCTCTCCGGCCCTGAGGCCTTCGCTCCTCGCAATGACGACTATGGGTGGCACGTTCAAACTGTGTTTGGGCGTGCTCTTTGAATCAACCACCAGCCCAAAGCGAGTTTGGGCTGGGTACCCAGAAATTAGATTGTTGTGCACGGGGACGTGCACAACACACGAATAATTAATATTGTGCGCGGCGTACGTCCTCG
>JABAHP010002467.1_pt2 | contig 42352 bp, 33 predicted proteins | sample 7062081 | NCBI WGS metagenome assembly JABAHP01 (sample SAMN14534357, study PRJNA622989) | marine sediment metagenome | biome: marine biome [ENVO:00000428]; feature: marine pelagic biome [ENVO:01000023]; material: deep marine sediment [ENVO:00002113] | place: India: Gulf of Kutch | collected...
AGAGCGCCGAGGACAACAACGTCCACCTGGAGAAGAAGAAGGTGACCGGTAGCGAGGGCATGCCAGGACCCACCGGGTCCATGGTGGTCCTTGCCCTGCTGGGCGCACTCCTGGTCGCTGGCATGGTCCGACGCAGGCAATAGCCGTTCCCCGTTCTCGGGAACCATCCTGCCAGGACAACCCATATTAAGACCGAACGGTCTATCACCCGGCGAGATGCTGATATCCGTTGTCGTCACCGTCCGTAACGAGGAGAAGCGCATCGGCAACCTCCTCGATAGTCTCATGGTGCAGGACGGCCCCTTCGAGGTCGTCATCACCGATGCCTACTCCGACGACCGGACGTGCGACATCGTCAAGGAGTACGGGGAACGGTACGACAACATCCACCTCTACATGAAGGGCGGCACCCGGGGCGTAGGCAGGAACTATGCCGTCAAGAAGGCGGAGGGGGAGGTGGTGGCCTTCGTGGACGGTGACTGCATCGCCAACCCCTTCTGGTTGAAGGAGATCCGCAGGTCCCTGGAGGATACGGGCACCGAGGTGGTGGCAGGCAAGACCATCAACCTGGGCTACGCCCCCTTCGCCGAGCTGGAGCGGGTCGAGCTGGTCAAGTCGGGCTTCGACGTCACCTTCCCCAGCTGCAACCTGGCCTACTCTCGTGACCTGTTCCAGTCGATCCGGGGCTTCGACCCCCAGTTCATGACCGCCGAGGACATCGACCTCAACTACAGGGCGGTGAGCGTGGGGGCGTCCATCGTCCACAACCCCGAGGCGATAATCTACGCCATGGCCAGGGACACCTTCATGGGATTCTTCAAGCAGGCCTTCTGGAACGGCTTCGGCAGGAAGCAGCTCACCATGAAGCACGGCAACCTGTGGGACAGGTACAGCTTCCGCGAGATGATCGGCGAGAACATCAATACCTGGTACTTCATCCGAATGATGTTCGGCATGCTCGGCTACATGGTGTGCAAGGTCCACGACAAGGAGGAGATGTTCCGCATGTCCGACATCGACCAGGTCCAACAGCTCAGGGATGAGAGGGCGGGCGGGTCCGACGATGTGCCTGGGGAGGAGGAAGCCCCTCAGACGTCCTGACCGGGCTCCAGGTCGCAGCAGCCGCACTTGTGACACATCGTCTCCAGCTCCCCAGCGTCCAGCGCATGCCGCTTCAGGGCCGCGTGGAGGATGCGGGCCATCGCGAGATGGCGGTCGACGGGCACCGGCTCCACCGGGTGGCCCAGGGCCCTCTCCAGGTCCGCCCTGTTCCCCTCGTTCACCCTGACGGCCCTCACCGAAGGCACCACCCCCATGGCCGCCAGCCTGTCCAAAGCCGCCTCCACGGACCCGTCCGACTCACCCAGCCCGATGAGTAGGTTCGTGGTCACCCTTCCCCTCCCGAAGACGGTGACCGAGTGCTCCAGCAGATCGTACTGTCTCTCCAGGTCCCAGCCCGGGCAGACCCTGGCCAGGAGGGTGGCGTCGGGGCTCTGGACGTTTATCTTGATCTCGGTCGCTCCGGCGTCCTTGAGCCTCCGGATGTCGTCGGGTCCCTCCACGTAGGGTTCCACGCCGACGTGCATGTCCGGGAACCGGGCCAGCACGCCCCTTATCACCAGCTCGTAGGCCCGCATCATGCCCTCGTGGTCAGGGGAGGCCACGCTGGTTATCGCCAGGGCGTCGAAGGGTTGACGGGAGCGGGCCTCCACCACCAGCTCGACCCAGCGCTCGGGAGCGACCTCCTTGCGCTGGCCAGGGACCATCTTGTGGGTGTTGCAGAATGCGCACTCGAAGACGCACTCCCCCGCCAGGTTGATGAACGCCTGGCCCGGTGCGTGCATGACGATGGGCAGGAGTCGCGCCGATGGAATGACCAGCGAGCCGTCGGACCTCCGCACTTCGAGAACGCCACCATCGGATTCGACCAGGACCAACGGGGCCGTAACGTCGTCCTCGTCCGCCACCGCCAGCTTGATGTGGTGCTCCCGGCCGTCGATGCCCTCCCAGGCCATGGCAAGGGAGGTGCCGCCGGCGCCGGGACCGGCAGTGCTCCGCGACAACCTGTACCCCGAAAGGAGTGGCCTGGGAACTCGGATGCGGCCAGCGGCGATCATCTCGGCCTTGAGACTGCCATCGTCGACCTCGGAAATCACGGGAATCGCGATACCATCCAGGCTATAATAGGTTTGCACCAGCTCATCTGGGCAAAGTACAAGAGGCGTGAGCACGTTGGTGGGCCCATGGGCCGCCTTGGAAGGATCCTTGCCGCACCCAAGGTTAAGAGGCAGATAGAGCGGGGCTCGGACCTGTACAACTCTGGGGACGTGGAGGGCGCCCTGGGATGCTTCGAGAAGGCGGTGGAGCTGGACGACCTCCACGAGGAGGCCCACTACTACCTGGCCCTCGCCTTCATGGACCTCAAGCGCCACCAGGAGGCGGAGGCCCACTTCAGGAGGTCCATCGAGCTGAAGGGTGACGTGAGCCGGACCCACGCCGATTTCGCGGAGCTCCTACACCACATGGGTAGGAAGGAGGAGGCTGAGAACGAGTACCGGGCGGCCTTGGACCTGGACCCCTCCAACGCCATCGCGATCATGAACCTGGGCACCCTGCTACGAGACTCCGGCAGGTTCTCCGAGGCCACGGAGCTGTACCAGAAGGCCAGGGACCTGCCTGACCTGGACGAGGAGAGCCGCAAGCAGCTTGAGGAGATGCTGATCTGAGGTGTCGCCTTGGTCGCCCGTGTCCTTCTCTCGAGGGAGATCGAAGGCATCACCGTCCGCGCCGTCCAAGGTGACATAACGGACCTGAGTGTCGACGCGATCGTCAACGCGGCCAACAACCATCTCTGGATGGGGTCTGGCGTGGCTGGGGCCATCAAGCGGAGGGGCGGGAGTTCCATTGAGAGGGAGGCGGTCTCTAAGGGCCCAGTGCCCGTGGGCACCGCCGTCGTAACCTCCGCAGGCGACCTTCCTGCCCGCCACGTCATCCACGGGGCGGTGATGGGCCAGGACCTCAGGACGGACCTGTCGATTGTGGCCGAGACCACCCGGTCCGTGCTCGATCTGGCAAAGGGGATGGCAATCACCTCGCTGGCCATGCCGCTGCTGGGAACTGGAGTGGGCGGGCTGGCGCTGGGCGAGGTGGCCACCACCATGGCCGGTGTGGTGTCCGAGGTGGCGAGCGAGGGCAGGGGCAGGGGATTGGAGGTGTCGTTGGTGGGTTACGACGAGGCGGCCTCCGCTGCCATCCTCCGCGCCGTGGGGTCCCTCTGAGGAGTGGTCTCCTGGGCGATGCTGGCCAACGGCTTCTCGCGAGAACCAAAACCGAACCTATTTATTGCATCAGCCGTATGGCCTGGCCGAGTGTGGATTATGTCGCGGTCCACCATTACCCCGGTTGTATTGGCCCTGCTCGTCCTGACGGGGACGTTCGCGGGAGTACCCGCCCTCGGAATACCCTCGGCGGGTGAGGATGTCATCGATGGTCGCTGGCCAGGGGTCCTCCAAGGACCCTCTTCAAGCACCCCGACCCCATTGCTCTGGCTTAGGGCGGGGGTGTTCGACCCCCTGGCGGAGGACATGCCCGTTCCGATGGACCTGGACGGAAGGTCCTCGAAGGGTGTCTACCTGGTCCAGTTCGTGGGGCCCCTGGGTCCCGAGACCGGTGCCCGGCTGAGGGCCCTGGATGTCGATGTCAGGGGCTACGTGCCCGACGACGGCCTGGTGGTCGCCTTCGACAGGCCCTCCCAGGTCCTGGCCGTATCCCTGTGGAATGACGTGCGGTGGATCTCCCCCTGGTGGGACGGGTGGAAGGTCGACCCGGCGCTGGTCCACGCCGTGGGCCCCACCGAGCTGGGCGTCCTGGCCTGGGACGCGGACCGTGACCTATCCAAGGAAATCCGGGCCGCGGGAGGCAGGATCGTCAACCATCAGCTGGACCTGTGGGTCGTACGCACCGATGCCGGATCGATTGCGGACCTGGCTACCGTGCCGGGAGTGTGCTGGGTCGAGCCATGGTCCACCCCCACGTTCCTGATGGACAGCGCGGCCAGGTCCACGGGGGCGCGCCAGAGGACGAACGGCGCCCTGAACCCCGACGGCACGGCGGCATGGGCCTACAACAACCTCACCGACACGTTCCAGGGCATCACCGGTAGATCGGTGACAGTTGACATCACCGACACTGGCGTTGACGGGACCCACAGCGCATTCAACGGAAGGACCGAGAAGTACACCTCCCTCATACCCACCCAGCCCAGGTGGTCCGACCCCATCGGTCACGGGACCCACGTGGCGGGCATCGTGCTCGGTGACGGCTCCTACCGCGCCAACGAGGACAACTACTACCACGAGAACCTGGACGGGACCTTCGTGGGCATAGCGCCCGGCGCCTACATGGTGGCCCAGAGCCTCTACGGCCCCAACGAGACCTTCACCTACAGGAACCTCACCAAGTGGTCCGTTCAGAACGGTGCCCAGATCTCCCAGAACAGCTGGGGGACCTGGTCCAGCTCCCTTTGGGGCAACTACACCATCGTGTCCCGCGACTACGACAACTCATCCCGGGACGCTGACTGGACCACCCCGGGGAACCAGTCGCTCCTGGTCGTCTTCGCAGCCGGCAACGCCGGCATCTACGGGAACAACACCCTGTCCACCACCGCCGTGGCGAAGAACGTGATCTCGGTGGGCGCCACCGGCAACGGGAAGAACGTGACGGGGGAAGGCGAGGTCTGGCTCCATTCCTCCAAGGGATGGACCGATGACGGGCGCATCAAGCCCGACCTGGTGGCGCCTGGCGATGACGTGACGTCTACGTGGGGCATCGACGACAACGGCGCCAGCGGCTCCCTGCCGGCGGAGGCGGGAGCCCACTCCTACATCACCTACAGCGGGACCTCCATGGCGGCCCCCGTGGTCTCTGGCAGCGCCGCGCTGGTCATGGACCACCTCATCTCGAAGGAAGGGCTGGACGAGCCCTCCCCGGCGGTCGTCAAGTCCATCCTGGTGGCATCTGCGGACCACCTGAGCTCCTCCCAGTGGCCAAGCAGGGAGCAGGGATGGGGCCGGGTCAACGTGAGCCGAGCCATAGTGGAGACCAGGGACAACAACATGGAGTTCGTGGACCAGACCACCAAGTTCAATTCGATCGGCGCTTCCCAGTCATACAAGTACGACGTCCAGGCAGGCAACCCGCTCCGCGTGTCCCTGGTCTGGACGGACCTTCCCTCCCACGTTTACTCCGGCAAGATGCTGGTAAACGACCTGGACCTGGAGGTGGAGAGCCCCTCCGGCCAGGTGTACAAGGGCAACGTCTTCGGTGGTGGCCAGAGCATAACCGGCGGGTCGGCCGACGACACCAACAACGTGGAGATGGTCTACATCGAGGCCCCTGAGACGGGTGAGTGGAAGGTCACCGTGAGGAGCAGCCAGCTCCCTCCCGTCTGGAACGGTGGCAACCAGGACTTCGCCCTATCCGTCGTGGGGAACGTGAACAAGAAGTTCGTGGACCTGGCGGCCCAGAACCTCTCGGTCAGGGCCACCGACGCCGCCGAGGGGGACGCGGTCCCCATCGTGTTCGACCTGGCGAACCTGGGCAACCTGCCTGCCCTTAACGTCCAGTGGCACCTGAACATCCTGGACGAGCTCGGTCAGCTCCACGAGCGCTTGGGACAGGGGTTCGTAGACATCGCCCCCAGGTCAGGTGTGCGCATCTATGCCAACTGGACCGCCGTCAGGGGCCAGTTCACCATCAAGGCCGTGCCCAACCCCTTCCTCTCCATCGCGGAGGAATCGTACCAGAACAACAACGTCTCCAAGCAGGTGTCCATAAAGGGCTTCGGGGTGTCAGGAGAGGTGACAGAGCCGATAAAGGACGGGCTACCCGGAACGGACGTGGAGTTCACACTGGAGATCACGAACGAGGGCAACGTGGCGGACCTGTTCATACTCTCCCGTTCCGAGCCTCCCACCGGTTGGAACGCACGGCTGGACGCCACGTTCCTCGACATCAACCCGGGGGCCACCAAGACGGCGGTCCTGACGATCACGGTCCCCTTGGGCCTCAAGGCCTGGGAGTCCGCCGAGGTGAACGTCACCGTAGTGTCCCAGGGCAATGACACCCACCAGGTGGTGCTGAGGACCCAGACCAACGTGGCCGAGGTCTTCGCGTTGTTAATGGACCTGGACCCACGCAGCATCGAGGCCGCTCCCGGCGAGGAGGCGGTGTTCGAGTTCTCGCTTTCCAACGAGGGTAACGCCGTGGACACCTACAGCGTTATCTACTGGCAGCAGTCCGGACCTGACAGCGGGGTCGAGTTCGCCCTCAACAGGAGCACCTTCGCCACGCCCGTTGGCGAGACGCTGACCGGGAGTCTGACCGTCACCCTGGACGCCGCCTCGGTGGCGGACCTTCCTGCGGGTGAGACGATTACGTTCATCATCAAGGCCGAGTCCAGGAACAACCCGACGGTCCACATGTCCCTCACCGGCTCTGTGGTCATCAAGCAGCTTAAGGCGGTGAGTATTGTACCTCCCGTCTCGGACACCCTACCGGTCATGCCGGGCGAGGACAAGAGCTTCACCTTCGACCTGGTGAACGAGGGGAACGGGGACGACCTGGTCACCCCGACGGCCGTGGTGCCCGAGGGTTGGGAGGTGCGGACCCAAGAGCCCTCGGTGTACCTGACGCCCGGGGAGACCAGGACGGTTCAGATGTGGGTCACCGTCTCTCCCACCGCCACCGCCGGTAACCACGACGTGACGCTGGTGGCGAAGGTGGGCGAGTTGGAGCTGGACACCTCCCCGCTGACCTTCGTCGTGGACTGGCTTCCACGGTTGAACGTGATCGTCGTCGGGTCCTACGACAGGAACATGACCCAGGGCGAGGAGCTGACGGTGGAGTTCCGCGTGACCAACACGGGGAACGGGCCGGACTTCGTCACCGCCGAGATCGGCACCCTGAGCAGGGGCGTGACGGCGGAGGCACGTCCCAACTTCAAGGAACTGGCCCAGGACGAGATCGGCACCTTCATCGTCGCCTTCACCGCCGCGGAAGACGCGGAGCTGCTGGTGGGCAGGTACAGGATCACCTTCATCTACGCCGAGGGCGTGGAACGCCTCACGACCCAGGTGAACGTCACCATAGAGCTGAAGGACGACGGGACCGAACCTCCCGACAACGGGGACGATGACGGGGACGACGGGGGCTTCCCGGTGTGGTTGCTGGGGGTCATCGCCCTGGTGGCCATAGTGGCAGTGGTCGGCTTCTTCATGTTCTCCAGTTCCTCGAAGCGTCGCCAGGACGCCAAGATGGAGGAGGAGTTCTTCAAGGAGGGCGGTCGCCGCGAGAGGGAGACCTCCGCCGTCCTGCAGGAGGAGCTGGCGTCGCGCGAGACGCCACCCCCGCCACCACCCTCCGAGCCACCGCAGGGGGAGTGGGTGGACTCCGCAACGATGGGTGCGGTGACCCCGGAGCCTGCCCCGGAACCCGAGCCCGAGGCGCCCAAGTCAGCCGGCGCCTGCCCCAGCTGCGGGAACGCCATGCAGTCCCTGGGCCCTGACGGTGGTAGCTACTGCCCGATGTGCGGACACCAGGAGGGTGCATGATGACCTTCCATCTTGGATTATTGGATCACATTTACCCACGGACCGAAAGGAGGAATGGACGCATGCTCAAGAAGTACGTAACATTGGCCGTCATCGTCGCCATGGCCCTGCCAGGCATGCTGGCGATGCTGCCCGCCAGCCAGGGCCTTCCATCGCTGCCTGACATGGACAGGGACCTGCTGGTGGGTGAGGTATGTGCGGGGGCCCAGTTCTCGAGGCCTTCCGAGCTTCACCTGGTGGCCGGTAGCTTCGACCCGGTAAGGGACACGATAGCGCTGCCCACCGACCTGGTCACCTCACGATGGGACGGGCTGTTCCTGATCCAGTTCATAGGACCCGCCACCCCCTCTTGGACCCAGAAGGTCGAGGACCTGGGGGTGGACCTGGTCTCGTACATCCCCGACAACGGCTACATCGCCAAGATGACCCGAGAGGGCAGACAAAACGTCGTGGACCTCCCCTTCGTCCGCTGGGTCGGTCCCTTCCATCCAGGCTTCAGAGTACTGCCCGAGACGTGGGACTCCCCGGACGATGTCATGGGCCTGGCCATCCTGGCCATCGACGATGCCAGAGGCCTCGCCCGGGACGTCTTCCGGCTTGGAGGCCAGCTGGAGGCCGTCGGCGAGCACACCCGGCTGGTCCAGGCACTGGTCCCGAGGATGGCACTGATGAGCCTCTCCCGTCACCCGGACGTGGAATGGATCGAGCCCTGGCTTGAACCGGAGCTGCACAACGACAACTCGGCCAGGTTGATTGGAGCACGCCAGCTGGTCGACGGACCTTGGGACATGGAGCAGACGCTGCGCCTCTGGTCCTTCAACGACTCGGCCAACATGTTCGAGGGCATCACCGGGGAGGGGTACGTCGTGTCCGCAGCGGACACCGGCCTCGACTCCACCCACGGTGCCTTCGTGGGTCACCTGCCCTCCATCACCTACGTGGGTGGGGACGTCAACCAGGACACCTACGGCCACGGCACCCACGTGCTGGGCACCGCCGCTGGCACGGGACTACCGTACCCCACCGACACCTCGGCGGCCCGTAACAAGTACATCGGGGTGGCCCCCGGGGCCACCGTCCTCTCCCAGGACATCTTCGAGGGCTTCACCTTCTACCGGAACTTCGACGTGATCGGCCGGGACGCCTCCCAGAGGAACGCCGTGGTGAACAGCAATTCCTGGGGGGAGTACCTGGGCGGGCGGTACTCCAACAACGAGGTGGCCTACGACACCATGGTCAGGGACGCCGACGGCACCAGGCCCGGGGCCCAGCCCCTGGTGTTCTGCTTCTCCGCCGGCAATGCCGGACCGGGGGCCAGGACCATGGGTTCACCCGGCTCGGCCAAGAACATCATCACCGTCGGTGCCACCGGCAACGACAAGGGCGGGACCTCCAGCAGGAACCTCGCCGGCTTCTCCAGCCGCGGCCCCACCGCCGACGGCAGGGTGAAGCCCGACGTGGTGGCCTCGGGCGTGAACGTGGTCTCGGCGGCGGCCAGACCTCCCAACAGGATGCCCTTCAACCCTCCGTCCGACGGCGGCTCCTCCTGGACCTCCGCCAGCGGGACCTCCATGTCGTGCCCCGCCACCGCGGGCGCGGTGGCCGAGGTCTACGACTTCTCGAACACGATCTGGGACCACAACCCGTCCCCCGCCATGGTCAAGGCGCTCCTCATCAACGGCGCGGACAAGATGTCCGTGGGTTCCAGCTACCCCGACATGGGCCAGGGCTGGGGAAGGGTCAACCTCACGAAGCTGGTCGAGACCCCCGACTACCGGACCTTCTTCTACGACCAGGACCAGCCCCTCCAGGTGGGCGGCAAGGAGTCGAAGCGCTACATATTCCAGATGGAGCCCGGGCAGCGCNNCCTGGTGTGGACCGACTACGTGGGCTCACCCTCGGCCTCCAAGGCCCTGGTGAGCGACCTGGACCTGATAGTCACCGGTCCCGACGGCAGCGTTTACATCGCCAACAACTTCAACGGGCAGGGCCAATCGATAGCCGGCGACGACCTGTCCAACGACACCATCAACAACGTGGAGAAGGTGGTCGTGCCCCAGGCCCAGGAGGGCTTCTGGTCTGCGACCGTCTACGCCCGGAACACCCCCAACGGCCCCCAGAACTACGCCTTCGTCGCCCAGGGCGACCTGCAGGACCAGTGGCGTGACCTGGTGGCGGAGAACGTGACGCTGAACAAGGAGGAGATAGACGAGGGCGAGGGCATCATCTTCGAGGGCGACATCGTCGCCATGGGCAACCTGCCCTTCTCGCCCTTCCACTACGAGGTCTACGTCCACGACCTGGACTCCGGTGAGAAGGTCGTATTCGAGGAGAACGACGACACCCGGATGAACCCCTGGGACTCCGTCCACTTCCGCCACCGCTGGATCGCCGTCAGGGGCGATTGGGAGTTCGTTGTGGACGTGGACACCCTGGGCACGAACGTGGAGTTCGTCAAGGACAACAACCGGGTCAACATGGGCCGCTTCGTCAAGGGGTACGGGATGCTGTCAGACCTGCTGCCCTCCCTGGTGACCGTGTGGCCCGGCCTGGAGACACATCTGGAGGTGAACGTCCTCAACACGGGCAACGTGGTGGACACATACACGCTGTCAACGGAAGGGATCCCGGTGGGATGGGAGGTCTCACTGGAGGATTCCGACATCACCCTGGGCGTGCGTGGCACTGGCACCATAATGATGAGCGTAACACCGCCCAGCGCCGCCAAGGCCGGCGAGCGTTACGTGCTCAGCGTGAAGGTCACATCCATGGGCAACTCCACTTACATGACAGACCTGGCCAGCCAGGCCACTGTGGGCCATGTCCACGGTCACGACTCACAGCTGGCGGAGCAAGGGAGCTCCGTGCTCCCGGGGAACTCCGTCGAGCACGTCATCAACGTGACGAACACAGGCAACGGGGAGGACTCGTACTCCTTCGACGTCTACAACCTGCCCGAGGGATGGGAGGCCGACTTCAGCGATGATGACGTGACGCTGGAGGACAACGTCACCAAGACGGTGACGCTGGAGGTCTCATCCCCGGAGGAGGCCCTCAGCGGCACCATCGCCGAGTTGGACATCACGGTCACATCGAGCACGGGCAAGTCCCAGACGCTGAAGGCCCGCACCCAGGTCAGGAAGACCACGGGCATGGACGCCGTAATGTGGTCCGAGGACGCCGTGCTGCCCGGACGCAAGGTCGTCTACTGGGTGGAGATCTTCAACCTGGGCAACGGAAATGACAACTTCTTCTACGACGACATCGTGCCCAAGGGCTGGCACAGCACCATACCGATACCCGAGGTGCTGGGGCTGGAGGCCTTCGAATCTTTCAACGTGACTGGGGAGCTCTTCTGTCCGGCGAACGCCAGGGCGGGGGAGTACACCTTCACCATCCAGATCTACACCCGGGAGTACCTCAAGGAGATGACCGTGACCATCGACGTGGAGGAGGTCTTCGACGCCTCCCACGTGCTCCTCTCCAGCGGCTCCGCCATCTACCCCGGCGACACGACGGAGTACAGTGTGGGCGTCACCAGCCTGTGCAACCTCCCCACCGAGTTCGCCATAGACCTGACGGGGGCCCCAGAGGACTGGGCACTGGAGTTCGACCCCAGGTCGGACACCCTCGACCCTTACAAGGAGAGGCGCTTCAGCGTTGTGGTCACCTCGCCCAAGTCCACCCCATCCAGCTTCTACAAGCTCCAGCTGTTGCTCACATACGGGCCTGTGGAGGACTTCTACAACATCACCCTCTATGTAATGGACACCGGCACCGACGACGGCGGTGGAAACGGAGGAGGTGGCGACGACGGGACCTTCCTGACCTCCGACCTCATGATGATCCTGCTGGTGGTGGTCCTGGTGGTCATAATCCTGGCGGCCGTGGTCGTCAGAGGGCGGAGCAGGAGGGACACCAAGCTGGAGTTCGAGGAGGGTAGCGTGGAGCGACGACCGCTGCCACCGCCACCACCACCTCAGGCGCAGGCAGCGCGCAGGCCGCTGCCGCCACCGCCACCCCCGAAGACGCCCGACACCGTCGAGGAGCTCCTCTCCGACACCCAGGTCTTGGACCGCTACTCAGACGAGATGGACCGCTACTCCGCCGATTCCCGCTACGCGACGGGCGCCACGCTGGCCGACGAGGGCGAACCCGTGTACGTCAGCGACTGCCCCCGTTGCGGCGGCAAGGTGATGGAGTACGCCTCAGGCACGCTGATGTGCTCCAACTGCGGCTCCCAGTTCGAAGAGGGCTGAGGTGATCGACGGGAACAGCTGATGGACCGGGGGGGAACATGAAGGAGTGGCAGCGCTGGGAGGGCATGGCCGAGGACTTCGCCATCATGGGCGACCACCGTCGGGAGACCGAGTGCCTCGAGATGGCGCTGGAGCTCCTGCCTCCCGGACACAAGGATGACAAGCACAGGCTCTCCGACGGGCTGGACCGGGCACGCACCAGGGCTACAGAGACCGGCGAAGAGGCGACCCTCCACGACGTTGGCGAAGGCCTTGAGGAGGACGTCCTGGAGGAGCTGGAGGCGATGGGTCCAGGTGACGCCCGCAACGCGGTGGTGAGGGTGGTGAGACGCCTCTGCACCACCATCGAAGGGGCCCTGGAGGAGGAGGTGGTCTCCCAGGCGGTCACGTCCACTGGGCTGGAGGAGGAGCTGGTCCGTGAGGCGCTGGAGGAGCTGATCGACGAGGGCGTCGTCTACCAGGGCGGACAGGGTCGCATAATGGTCGATGGCATAGTTGACGAGGCCGACGTCGAGACGGCTGTGCTGGGCGTCCTGGGCCAGCTGTCCACCGAGGGTCGCGGTGCTGCCAGGGACGACGTGGCACGGGAGCTGACGGAGCGGGGCTTCGCCCGGGACGAGGTTGATGAGGCGATTAACGACCTGGTGGAGAGGGGACGCCTGGACGAGGGGCACGGTGGCCAGCTACGCGCCGCCCTGGACGTGGCCGACATCCGGGAGGTCCATCACCAGGTCTACGCGGCCCTGGAGGAGATGGACACCGAGGGAACGGGAGTGCTGGACGCCCGTCTCGAGAGGGAGCTCACCGGGAGGGGGCTGGAGCTGGCCGAGGTCCACCAGGCCCTGATCGACCTGGTCGACGAGGGGGATGTGGTCCGCGATGGCGGCGAGATACGGCTCGCCAGACCCACCGAGAGCAAGGCGGAGGCCCGGGCACTGATGCTTGAGGAGGTCCACGCCCTCTCGGAGGACCGGGGCAAGCCCGTCCCCCTCATGACCCTGCTCCGGGCGGCCAGGAGCCGCGGCCTGACCACTGCCAGGGCCCACCGGATCATCGGAGAGCTGGTGGACGAGGGATCGATCTGGAGGGACGACAGGGGCATCCACCTGACAGGGGAGGGGGAGACCGACCGCTCCAAGGCGAGGAAGGCTGTGCTCGACGCCGTCCGCTCCTTGGCCCACGGGCACGGCACGGGCGCGTCCCGGGTCGAGGTCATCGACCTGGTCGTGTCCCAGGGCCTGGGCGAGGAGCAGGCGCGGGAGACGCTGGAGGACCTTCTGGACGACGGGCTCGTCCACGATGCCGGTGGAGGCCTCCTTAGGCCTGGCTAGGGTATGGCCGTAAAAGGACCAGCTCATAAAGTATAAAACGGAGAACGCAATACAGAGCCCACCGCCCAGCATAGGCGATGCTGGCCAGATACGAAGGATGGTGCCCCGATATGGCCCTCAAGACCAACGCGCTCATGTCCGCCGCCGTAGTCGTGATTCTGCTCACCAGCGGGTGCATCGGAGGCGATGACGAGCCCGAGGTGAAGATCAACCTGACCCTCATGGGGGAGGACGCCCAGAACGTGGTCCAGGGCAACAACACCACCTTCCAGTTCGAGGTGGAGAACAACTGGAAGGAGAACGCCACCCTGGTGATGAGCATCGGTGGCCTTCCCAGCGACTGGTCCATCGACTTCCTGCCGGAAGAGGTCAACCTGGAGAAGCATAATAGCACGGGCGTTCGCATGAACGTGTCCGTCCCCGAGGACGCCAGGCAGAACCGGCACGACCTGAAGGTCAAGGTGAGGGCGCAGGGTAGCGACGTCCACAAGAAGTTCCTGTACGTGACCGTTTTCCCGCTGAGCTCCACCATCGGGCACAACCTGCAGGTGGTGACGCCGGGTGGGGACACCGTCTACGTGAACTACACCGGCTACCTGACCAACGGCCAGGTGTTCGACACCACCGACGAGGCGATAGCCCTCTCGGAGGGCATCGAGAAGGCGCCCAGCTGGGTGCCCCGGAACAACTACGACCCCGCGCCCTTCCATCCCGGGAGGGGCGAGCTGGTGGAGGGCTTCGAGGCCGGGTTCACCGACATGCGCAAGGGCGAGTACAAGTCCTTCTTCGTCCCCGAGGACCAGGCCTACTCCAGGTGGGTGGAGACCACCATGGACCTCACCGAGAGCGTCCCCATGCAGGAGGACTGGACCACCAGCGAGTTCGAGCGGGCGTGGCGGCAGGAGCCAGCCATGTGGATGGTGGTCACCCACAGGAAGTGGAACTGGACCGCCCAGGTGGTCAACATAGCCGACGACGAGGCGGAGACGGTCACCATCCAGCTCCTGGTGAGCCCCGGGGACACCACCGAGACCTACGGCTGGGAGTCTGAGGTGATCTCGGTGGACAGCACCGCCAACGGCGGGGAGGGCGAGATCATCCTACGCCATCATCCTGGCGAGGTGGGCAGCCCCGCCCAGATCTACAACAAGACGGCCCCCAAGGAGTACGACTTCGGGGAGGTCACCGAGCTGACCGACGAGACGGTCACCGTCATGATCCAGACGAGCCATCACGAGCTGGCTGGCGAGGACCTGATCTTCTGGATCAAGATCCACGACTTCCAGCCCAACTAGGGCCGGGGCTGGATGAGTGATTTATTACGGCTGCTCAGCCGACCAGCGATGACTAGGACCGGGGAGCAGGGATCCCCAAGGTGGCGTCGGTGGTCGCGATGGAGGTCTCCGCGTCGGGCTCCATCTCCATCATGGACCTTATGCAGTCCACGTTCTCGGGGACCACGTCGGACTCCTGGTGGACCGCCTGGTAGTACCACAGCTTGCGACCCTCCACCTTGACCCCGTCCGCCCACACGGCTATCTCGAACAGGTCAGCGCGGCTGCGGTCCAGGTCCTTGGCCAGCTCCATGGCCTGGGCGGTGCTCAAGATGCCGTCGCCACCGGAGACCATCCGCAGCCGTGGCGACCTCTCCCACAGGTCCAGCACCTCCTCGGTGGTGGACTCACGCTTCAGCACCACCTGGTTCGCGTGGAGGTGCATTATTGTGGTTGGCACCGCCACCGCCATCGACTGGATCGGTATGTCAGGGATGACGGTGTTCAGGTCCGGCCCGTGGTGGGTGGGAAGCTTGAGCACCGGCTTGATGGCGTTGATGGGACCCTTCTTGCTGTCCCATGGGTCTGCTGCCCGCCGGATCAGGACGGCCAGCACCTCCTCTATGCCGATGTGCCGGTAGACAGGGAACAGGGTGCGGCACAGGCCGGTGGTGTTGCACGACACCACCCTCACCATGTCGGCTCCCCAGGCCTCCATGTAGTTGGCCGAGCTGTTGAAAGAGATGGGGGCGGTGTGGGCCTTCTCGCCCCCCTGGAATATTACCTTCACGCCGTGCTCCTGGTACAAGGGGATGTAGGTGGCACCCACCTTCCCGGGCGTGCAGTCCACCACGATATCCGCGGTGTCCAGCAGCGCTGGGAGGAGGCCCTCCACGTCCCAGCCCTTCTCGGCGAAGAGCGCCCGGTGCTCCTCGTCGGTGGTGTAGAAGGGAAGGTCCCTTGCCGCTGCCATGGGCACCTCGAAGGTAGGGTTGCGCTTGCATACGCCGACGATCTCCATGTCCTCCTGGAGCTCCACGGCGTCCGCCACTCTCTTTCCGATGGTTCCGTAACCGTTGATGGCAACCTTCACAGGCATCGTTCATCCCCGGGCTGGAGAACGACGCCGCGGCTAATGAGGATTGCGTAACACAGGATGACACGGCCCCCGGGGAACTACTGACCCATGACCCTGTCCACGATGGCCCAGAACTCGTCCCACGGCACGTGGTCGGCCTCCTCGCCCCGACGCTTGACCTCAATGTAGATCTCCTCAAGCTGCTCGGGGGTGTACTCCTTGCCGTGCTCAGCCAGCACGTGCCGGATGGCCCTGTGGCCAGTGTGCTTCCCCATAAGGATGCGCCGCTCGTTGCCCACGGACTCGGGGGCCACCGGTTCGTAGGTGAAGGGATTGGAGTGAACGGCGGCCACGTGGATGCCGCTCTCGTGAGCGAACACGTTGTCGCCGGTCATGGGCTGGTTGGGATGGAGGGGCACCTTGGCTATCTCCGCCACCAATCGGGAGACACCAGTGAGCTTGGTCAGGTCCATACCGGTGGAGACGTTGTACAAGGCCTCCATGGTCATAACGAACTCCTGGAGGGGGACGTTCCCCGCACGTTCGCCGATGCCGTTGACGGTGACGGCCACGTGGGTGGCACCCGCCATGACCCCCGCGATGGCGTTGGCGTTGGCCAGGCCGAAGTCGTTGTGGCAGTGGACCGAGACGTAGCAGGGCAGGTCCTCGCGCACCACCTCCACGATATGGGCCATCGACTCGGGGGTGGCGCACCCCACGGTGTCGGTAACGCCGATGCGCCGGGCCCCGCGCTCGGCCGCCATCCAGTTCACGTCCCGGACGAAGCCCAGATCCGACCTGGTGGTGTCCTCCGAGGAGAAGGAGAAGGGAATGCCGTGATCGCGACAGTAGTCCAGGGCCTTCGAGAGCTTGTCCATCACCTGCTGGCGGTCCATTCGCAGCTTGTCCCGCATGTGGATATCCGAAGTGGCTATGAAGAGCATCACCAGGTCCACGTCCAGCTGGCGGACCTTGTCCAGGTCCGGCTCGCAACAGCGACAAAGCACCGAGATGTCGGCATCCATGTCCATGTCCAGGATGGCCTTGATGGACTGGAACTCCGACGCCGACACTGACGGGAAGCCCGCCTCGATCTCCGGGACGCGGGCATCGTCCAGCGCCCTGGCTATCGCCAGCTTCTCCTCGCGGGAGAAGGCCACTCCCGGCATCTGCTCACCGTCCCTGAGGGTGGAGTCGTAAACGTGCACCCGGGACCCGTCGAAGTCGGGGTTGTAGGGGCTGACGCAGGTGAACTCACGCTTCACCGTTCCTGGCCTCCGGCCGCCGAAAGGCGCTCACCGGATAAAAAGGTAATCACAGGCATTGGGGACTGGCCATCACCGCTTCAGGTTCCACTCGTCCCTGGAGTATCGCTCCGCTTCGAGTCGGGCGGCCTCCTCGACCTCCCATCCGGTGAGAGCCCCGGGCTCCAGGACGTCCTCCAATGCCAGTGCGAGGGCCCCGGCGAGGGCCTCCTTTACAGCGTCCATCGGTGGAGGTTCCCCCAAGATGTTCGCTAGGGTCGTGATGCGTTCTTCAGGGGCAGGGTGACGTGGGTCCCCGTCCCATGATTCCCGCGGGATGAGGTATCTGTTCATGGCCTCCCAGTCGATGTCCACCAGGACAGTCCCGTGGACCAGGTGGATCCCGCGCCTGATGACCTGTGCACTCCCGGACACCTTCCTATCGCCGACCATCACATCGTTGTGCCCCGCCATGTGCCCTTCGATCCCCAGGCGGTCGAGGGCGGCCGTCACCGCCCCGCATCCGATGGCCAGGCCCCATTCCGCCTTGAACGGTTGCTCTGGTCTGAACACGAGGGCGTACACCAGCTGGCGCTCGTCGGTGAAGATTGCACCGCCTGCGGATACCCGCCGCACCACGGGGACGCCGTCCCTGCGGCACGCCTCCAGGTCGACCACCTCACTGGCGGTCTGGAAGTATCCTATCGAGACAGAGGCGGGCCTCCTCCTGTAGAGGTGCACGGTGTCACCGGAGCGGTCGGCCTTCCGGGATTCCAGCAGGGTCTCGTCGATGGCCGCGGTCCGCTGGGGCCTCTCCAGGTCAGTGTCCACCAGCCGGACCATCCGGGGACCCCCTCAGGCCGTTCAGAGCCTGTCCCACTCCTCCCGCTCTCGGACCAGGGCGGCGATGCGCTCCTCCTCGGCCCACTCGTCGGAGCCCTCCTCTGGTCCTTCGTCCGTCCCGGGCCCGTCCCCGCCGACGTCGTCGGTCAGCCTGCGGGGGTTGAAGAGGTCCTCCTCCTCGATGCCTTCCTCCTCGCCGTTCCACTCTACGACGCCTACCAGGGCCTCCTCCTCCTCGTAGACCGCCTCGGGTCGGCCCCGCTTGCCCTTGCTCTTGAGGGAACCGGTGGGGTGCTTCACCTTCCGGGCTGTGCTCTTGGCCTTGGCCTTGGGCTTTGACCGAGCCCGCACCGGCTTGGGGGATTTTGGCTCCTCCTCGGGGAGAACCTCCTCCATCGCCTCGGTCAGCTCCCCCACCTCGTCGATGACCATATCTCCACCGCGGGGCCTCGACTCGGGTGGCATGTCATCGTCCTCGGGCTCCATGTCGGGGCCCTCCTCGAAGCGTGCCATCTCGGCCAGCTCCTTAGCGGCGCTGCTGGCGATGTTCGAAGCCTCGATCGTGTCATCTATGGTGGGCTCGTCCAGGGACCTGACATTGCCGGTGACGTCCACGTCCTCCGCCTTCTCCCTGGTCATCGACTCGTAGATCGAGCCCACGATGGGTAGACGCTCGTAGTTGCGGTGTGACGTCGCTGGTGGGTCGTCGGCATCGTCCTCGTACATCCCTTCCCCGTGGGGGGAGAGGGGAGAGCCCGGGTGGGCGGACCTGTCGGCGGTGGGGTAGACGACCCTGTGCTTGGAGCGACGGAAGATACCCAGGCCCCGCTCCTCCACGTACATCGGGGGCTCGGGGAGGTCGTTCATCATCACCGCCGGCTCCTCCTCCTCGTACACCACCGGAGGGGCTGCCTGGGCCTCCAGCTCGGTCATGTCATGCTCGGGCACCGAGACCTCGTTGGCCGTACTGGCCGCTGGCGACCTGACCACCCGGATGGGCCTCCGTCCCTTGGAGGTGTTGACCACCTCCCAGTCCTCGGGGTCGCCCACGATCGCCTCGGCGGCGGTAGTCGGTGCGGTGTTGGTGACCGCCTTGGACCCCTTGGCGCGCCCGCGCCTTCCCTTGGGGGCGGCGGCAGCGGCCTGTTGGGCATTGAAGGCGGCCACCAGGTCCTCGTAGTGGGGACCCTCCTCGCCCACGAATACCTCGGGCTGCGCTTGCTTCTTGGACCTCTTCCTGGTGGTCTTGACGCCCGTCGATGGTGGGACCTCCCCCGCGCTGGCCATGTAGACGTAGACCTTCTGGGCGACCTCCTCCACCAGTTCGTTGAAGGCGTCGTGGGCCGCCACCGGTCCGGCGATGGCCGGGTGGGGATGCCACCTGGACGGGGGTTCTGCATAGAGCGTCCCGCTCTGCTCGGCCTGCTCCTTGAGGACCCGTTCCTTGAGCTCACCCAGGGGGATCCCTACCTTCTCTATGACCGTCTCCTCCTCGCGCCTTCGGAGGGAGCTCAAGGCCCCGCCGACGATGGCGAACACGATCATGATGAACATCACGTCGGGGGGGGAGGCGACGAAGGCGTTGATGCTCTGTTCTAGCCCGGCGACCAGCGGGATGGTCTGTGCGGGCATGTCTGCCAGCGACTCGGCGTCGAAGGAGACACCCGAGACCATTCCCGTGGGTACCAGGTCCATGCTCTCCGACACTGCCGCCAGGAGGACGAACATGACCATCGCGGGGATGATGACGGCGATGATGCCACGTAGGGGCCCACCAGCCTTGCGTCCTCCAACGTAGCCGGCTATGGCAGGACCCACCAGAGGGAGCCAGAACAGCAGGGCCGACAGGATGACCGTCCAGGTCATGCCCCTTACGATGCCGTACCTGGCGGCATGGTGGATCACCGTCCGCTCACCGACGACCATCTCGTCCGCCTTGGACTTGAAGGCGTCCATCCTCTCGGGCCCGTGGAGGTTCTCGTCCATGGTGATCTCGTACGTGTGGGGGCCGTCGGTGACCTCCTCGACCTGCTCCTCCTTCGGCTCCGTCCTCTTCTTGGGCCGCTTGTCCGGCGCGGTGCGCTGATTCTTCTGCTGGGTGGCTTGTCCCCTGGACCGCTTCTGCTTCTTCTTACCCTCGTCCTCCTTGCGGGGTTCCGACTGCCGCTTGGAGGGGGCGGTGGTGTTGCTGCCCCTGACCTGCTTGGTCGGCACCGGTCCGGACCATCCCTTCCTTGACCGGGGCCCCCCGGCGCGCTTCGCGCTCTTGGACTGGGCCTTCTTGGCCGTGCCAGTGGACTTGCGGCGGGTCGTTCCCTTCTTCTTGGAGGACCGTCTCTTGCCGGCGCTAGGGCCGGCGTATCTGTTTCCCAAGACCATCCCTCCTGACGTAGAAACGTGACACTGAGTGCATCCCGTTTCGATAAGGGACGGCCCGTGTATTTATAATTTCGGGGACTGGCTACCGTCGATGGAACGAAGGGTTGCGCCCCTCCTCGAGCTCGTCGATTATATCGTCCAGCTCTTTCTGCTCCTCGTCACCGATCTCGTCAGGGATCTCATCCTCCCTTTCGTCGAGTTCCTTGACATCGGTCTGCGCCGGCTCCTTATGACTTGGTTTCGTCGAAGGCACCGAGGTGGTCCCCTTGGGGAAGAAGAGCAGGATGAGGATGACGATTATCCCCACGAGCACCAGGAAATAGAGGAGGGTGTTGTCCCCCTCATCACGTACGGTGATCACCACTGACACGCTGTGGGTCTTCCCGAAGCTGTCCCTCACCGTCAGGGTGACGGTGTACTTGTCGGGCACCTCGTACGAGTGCTGCGCCACCTTCCCCTCGGTGCTCTCGCCGTCCCCGAAGGACCATCCGTAGTAGGCGATGTAGTCGTTGAGCGCCTCCTCGTCAGGGTCGTACGACTTGGAGCCGTCGAAGCGGATGACCTCGCCGCTGCGGTAGCTCTTCTGCACGGTGGCGTCGGGGCTGTACGTCACGCCGTCCACGGTGATGATCGCCACGGGCGGGTTGTTGGGGGGCGGGTTCTCCTTGTTGCCCAACACGGTGTAGATGTCGTTCTGCAGGGACGGGATCGGGGCCATGACCATTCCCTCGGCGGTATCGACCATGCTGTCCTCCAGGTACTCCCATCCGGCCTCCTGGTCGGTCACCACCCACCGGTATATCGCCAGGGTGGACACGTTCATCTCCCCGACGTCGTGGAAGGTGTAGTTGATGGTGATGTTCGCCTCCTTGAGGAAGGACGTGTTGAGGTAGAGCTCCACGAACACCCCTATGGGGAACAGGCCCGGCGGGTAGGTGGAAGGCGGTGATGCCACGGGTATGAAGCTGAGGGAGTGCGGTCCCACGAAGACCGCGGAGACCTCGATGTCCCCCACGCTGTTGGGGAACGACCTCTCCTGGAGCACCTTGGGCCCCTGGACCACCAGTCGGGTCGTCGCGATGCCGTCGGAGGCGGTGAACGTGACGCTGGGGTAGGGGCGGGAGCCCAGGGTCGTCATGTAGTGGTACATCTTGCCGTCGGTGTAGTCCACGTCCTCGGGGTCCACCTCCTGCATGTTGAGATGCGGGTACTCGGGCTCGTTGGCCAGCCTGAGGGTTATCGACTCCGGGGGGTCGTTGTCCGGGTCGGTGTAGCGGACCGAGAAGTTGAAGGACGTCCTCTGGGCGTCCCCCGAGTCCGGGTCCACGTCCCACCAGTCCAGTATGGGATCGTGGTTGCCCATGATGTGGACGGTCACGGAGGTGTTGTCGCTCTCCCCGTCGATGTCGGTGACGGTCAGGGTGATGGTGTACTGCCCGTCCTCGGCGTACCTGTGGGTGGTTATTCTTGCCAAGGACGAGTTGCCGTCCCCGAAGTCCCACAGGAAAGAGGTGTCCGGCAGGTCCTTGTCATCGGAGGAGTTGGAACCGTCGAAGGTGATCGACTCGTTGATGCGGTACTGGGAGTCGGGGAGCGGTGAGGATATGCGGGCAACTGGAGGCTGGTTCTCCACCATCCCGAAGGCGAAGAGTATCCCCCGGTGATCTGTCACGAAGAGCATCTCGTCCACCGCTGCGGGGCCCCCCACCATGGGAGAGGTGGTCGCATCGTAGGTCCAAATCTCGGCGCCTGAGCCGACGTCCAGGATGTGCACGCCATTCCCGCCGACGACCACGCTGCCGTTGACGGCGATCAGGTCCATGGTGATGTTCGAGGCCTGCGGCACCTGGGCGGTCCAGGTGACGTTGCCATTCGTGGCGTTCAGGGCCAACAGGTCCGTCTCGTCCACGGGTAGTACCAGGAGCCGGTCCACCATGACGGGAGACCCTTCGAAGGGCTTGAGGTCCTGCTGCTTGTAGGTCCAGATGACGTCATAATCGCTTCCGGGAGGGTCGGGCTTCCCCTCGTCGTCCCCGTCACCGGGGTCGGCGTCCAGGCAGTACACGAAGCCCGAGGTGCTGGCGACGTAAAGGAGGCCCTCGGAGACCAGCGGGGCCGCCGTCAGCGAGGTGCCGGGGTCGATGCCCACGGGGTATTGCCAGTACAGGTTCCCGTCCGAGGAGTTTATGGACAGGAGCGCACCGTCGTCCGAAAGGGCGAAGACGGCCCCCTCCCAGAACGCCGGGTGGGCGTTTACGGGGGCGGACATGTCCCGGCTCCACAGGGTGCTCCCGTCGAAGGTGTCAATGGCCCAAAGCGTCCCACCGTCGGTGCCCACCGTGGTGCCCACGAGGACCATCTGGTCCTGTGTGGTCGGACCGGCGGTGACCGGGCCGTCCAGGGACCTGGTGAATCGGACGATGCCCTCCTCCAGGTCCATGGCGGTCAGAACTCCCGCCTCGTCACCCACGAACACGGCACCGTCCCCCACACCTGGCGGCGTGGAGATGGTGGCGCCCACCTCCTTGGTCCACTCCACGATCCCTTGGACCTTGTCCAGGGCGGTCACCGTCGCGTCCACCGGGGCGATGGCCAGGTCGGTGGTGGCGACAAGACCGGGTCCTGGCGTCCCTCCCGCGGCCCACAGCCACTTCGTCAGGTTGTTGGACGGGGGCTGTGTGGGCATGAAGCCGATCCCCGTTGCGTTGGCACGCCCCGTCAACCAGCCCTCCGCCGGCGGCAGGACCGTCATCACCCGCAGGGCCTCGTTGTTGGTCTCGTCCTCCTCGTTGGGCACCACGTCCATGATCCGGACCCAGACGGCACGGTTCCCCACCTCGTCGGCGGTCCAGACCGCGTACACGAAGGTGGACCTTCCAGGGGCCAGGGTCACGGTGGTGGAGTTGATCACGGTGTCCCAGTCTTCCAAGGACCCGTTGTAGAGGAACACCCTGCCCGTGGCCGACTTCTGACCTATGTTGGTGACCTCCGCCCTGACCCTGACCCTCTGTCCCAGGTGGGGGAACTCGTCCTCCACGTCGATTCCCGTGGCGTTGACAGAGAGGTCTGGCTGGGAGCCGAAGCCGGTGACGTAACCAAGGGTGTTGGCCGCGAATATCATCTCTAGCGCCACGGCGGGCGTGGTCTTGATGGCCGCGCCGAGGGATATGGGATGGTCCCATATCTTGAGGCCGTTGATGTTCCAGACGTTCAGGTAGCCCAGCTCGTCACCGAATATTATCTTGGCTCCCGCGATGGTCACCGAGCTCCAGACCTTGGCGTTGTCCGCCCCGTGGGTGACTGTCCGGTTCCATATTATCTCGCCGTCCGCCAGGTCGAGGCAGTACATCTGCGGGGTGATGAACTCGATGTCGTTGATGAACTTGCCGAAGGTGCCAACGTAGGCCCTTCCGTTCTTCACCGACGGGGACGCCATGACCATCCCCAGGTCGTCGGTCCTCCAGCTCAGGGACCCGGTGGTGGCGTTGAAGGCGTAGACGAAGCCCTTCCGGCTGGTGATGCCGATGGACTTGTCCCCGGCGGAGGAGAAGAGCACGTCCCCGCCCGCTACGGTGGGCGAGGACCACACGCTGCCCAGGATGGTCTGGTTCCACTCCTCCCGGCCGGTGTTGGCGTCCACCGCGTACACCTTGCCGTTGTCGTCGGAGTCGCCCTCTATGCCGAAGTACAGCAGGCCGTTGGAGTAGGCTATCGAGCCGTAGAGGATGGCCCTGTCGGCGGTGAAGTTCCACCTCTCGGTGCCGTCGGAGGTCTTGAGGCAGTAGAGCAGGCTGTTCTGGGAGCCGTAGTACACGCTGTTGCCCACGACTACGGGGGCCGCGGTGCAGAAGTCGGGGATGGAGGCGTTCCAGATCTCGACGCCGGTGTAGGCGTCCACCGCCACGGCGCTGGTGCCCTGGAAATCGTTGCATCCGGCGTATATGACGTCCTGGTGGATCACGGGTGAGGTGTGCACAGGGTTGGGCGCGTTGTAGGTCCAGCGCTCGGTCCCGTTCTTGGCCCAGATGGCCTTTATGGTGCCGCCCACCCCGATGAACACCGAGTTGTTCCACACGGTGGGGCTGCTGTATATCACGTTGCCGGGGTACTGGACCTCCCATAGCACCCTGTCCACCGAGGGGGCCTCTGAGGCTGCCACCCCCGAGCGCTCATCGTCGCCCTTGAAGGTGAGCCACTCGGCTGGGTCTGTGGCGTCCCGGTCCCCCCCATCGTAGCCGGGAGTGTCCCCGCCGTCGTTGGCCACGGCAGCCAGCGGGGTGACGGTGAACATGAGCACGACGAGGAATGCCAACGCGCGAAGGGAGGCCCCCGACCTGCCATCGGAGGGCCTGAAGAGGCCATGTCTCATACTAAACCACCTGGTCTTGGGCCAGATACCTGACCTTGGCGCCTAACAGGATGCGTGCCTATATAATGGTAGCGATGAGGGGAACCGACTGGGAACGCCCGCCAGATGCCTGGCCTGAGGGTTTATGAGGGCTACTTCAGCTTGTAGAACTCCTCGAAGGCACGGAACGTTGACCAAACGTCCACCTTGGAGCTTATCTCGAAGGGTGAGTGCATCGAGATCAGGGCGGTGCCCGCGTCGATCACATCCATGTCCAGCTCAGCGAGGAACTTGGCGACGGTGCCACCGCCGCCCTCGTCCACCTTGCCCAGGGCGCCGTACTGCCAGGGTACCTTGGCCTTGTTGAGCATGGACCGGATCTCCCCCACGTACTCGGCCGAGGCGTCGTTGGCGGTGTACTTCCCCCCGGCACCGGTGAACTTGGTGATGACGATCCCCCGCCCGATGAGGGCCGCGTTCTGGGGCTCGTGGACCTCCTTGAAGTTGGGGTTGATCCCCGCGTTCACGTCGGAGCTCAGGCACTTTGACCGGGCCAGGGCCCGACGCAGGCCGCTGTCGGGGTAGGACCTGTCCGAAAGGGCCATCAGGTCGCCCACGAAGTTCTGGAAGAACCGGGACTTGATGCCAGTGTTGCTGTCGGAGCCTATCTCCTCCTTGTCCACGAAGATGGCCACGGCGGTGCGCTCTGGCACCTTGACGCCCAGTATCGCCTGGAGGCTGGTGTAGGCGCATACGCGGTCGTCCTGGCCGTAGGCCCCTATCATCGACCTGTCGATGCCCACGTCCCGGGCGGGTCCCGCGGGCACCGCCTCGATCTCGGCGGACACGAAGTCCTCCTCCACCATGCCGTACTTCCTGTTCAGGTGGTCCAGGACGGCCAGCTTGACCTTGTCCTTCGCCTTCTCGTCGTCCACGGGCCTCGAGGCCACCAGGATGTTCATGTCCTCTCCCTTCATCACCTCGGGGGCCTTCCGCTTCGCCTGGGACTGGCGCCAGAGGTGCGGCAGCAGGTCTGGCACCACGAACACGGGCTCGTCCGGTCCCTCGCCGATGGTGATGTCCACCGTCTTCCCGCTGGCCAGCACCACCGAGCCGTGGAGCGAGAGGGGTATCGAGGCCCACTGGTACTTCTTAACGCCGCCGTAGTAGTGGGTCTTGAACATGGCCAGCTTGGTGGCGCCGTCCTCGTACAGGGGCTTCTGCTTGAGGTCCAGGCGGGGAGCGTCGATGTGGGAGGCCACCACGTTGATGCCGTCGGTGATGGGGCGCTTGCCCAGGACCGCCATGGCCACGCCCTTCCCGCGGTTCACCACGTACACCTTGGTGCCCGCCTTGGCCGTCCTGACCTTGGCCAGGTCCCGAAAGCCCGCATCCTCGGCGGCGGCGATGATCATCCTCGCCACCTCCCGAAGGCCCTTGCCCCGGGTGAGGAAGTCCTTGTAATCCTCTGCGAACCTCATGACCGCCTTCTCGTCCTTCTTCGAGAGGTGGTCCCAGATCATCTCCTCCTTGTAGAGCAGCTTCTCCTCCAGCTTGCTCTTGCCGTCCTTGTCCTTCTTCTTCTTGGCTCCCTTCTTCGGCGGCATGTCACAACACCTCGTGGGATGGCCAGAACCCCGTGGGTGGATAAGATACTTTCGCAGCACCGGTGTGCCCGTTCATTCGTCCGACTCGATGAGGGTCTTCCCCGTCATCTCCTCGGGCTGGGGGATGCCCATCAGGTCCAAGATGGTGGGGGCCACGTCGGCCAGACCTCCATCGGCCCTCAGCTTCACGGGGCGCGGGCCCAGGATGCAGAAGGGCACCGGGTTGGTGGTGTGGGCGGTGTGGGGGGACCTGTTCGACTCGTAGACCATCTCCTCGGCGTTGCCGTGGTCGGAGGTCACGAAGAGGGCGCCGCCCATGGATGCCACGGTCTCCCTGATGCTCTGGACACACGTGTCCACCGTCTCCGCGGCCTTGATGGTCGCCTTCATGTCCCCGGTGTGGCCCACCATGTCCATGTTGGCGAAGTTTACCACGATGACGTCGTAGTCGTTGGACTTGAGGTTCCGCTCCACCACCCCGGCGACGGCCCTCGCGGCCATCTCGGGTATCAGGTCGTACGTGGCCACCTTTGGCGAGGGTACCAGCACCCTCGTCTCTCCGGGGTATGGCTCCTCGCGGCCCCCGTTGAAGAAGTACGTCACGTGGGCGTACTTCTCCGTCTCGGCCACCTTGAGCTGGGTGAGCCCGTGCTCCGAGAGGACCTCCGCCAGGCCCATGCGCACCTCCTGGGGGAAGAAGGCCACGTAGGCAGGTATCCGCTCGTCGTACTGGGTCATGCACACGAAGTGGACGATGGGCTGGCGCACCCTGGGGAAGTCGTGGAAGAAGGGGTCGGTCATCGCGTAGGTCAGTTGCCGGGTGCGGTCGGGGCGGAAGTTGAAGAAGATGACGGAGTCGCCGCTGTTGACCAGGGACTCTGGCTCTTGGGTCAGCCTGGTAGGGCGGATGAACTCGTCGGTCTCCATCCGCTGGTACGCGTCCATTATCGCGTCCTCGACGCCGTCGGCCCGGAGGCCCTCGCCCAGCACTATACAGTCGTAGGCCAGCTTGGTCCGCTCCCACCTCTTGTCCCGGTCCATCCCGTAGAAGCGGCCCATGACGGTGGCGATCCTGCCAATGCCGAGCATCTCCATCTCCGCCTCCAGCTCCAGCAGGTCCTCCACGGCCCCCACGGGCGGGACGTCGCGACCGTCGGTGAAGGCGTGGACATAGACCTTATCCAGGCCCTGCTTCTCGGCCATCTTCAGCAGCGCCTTCAGGTGGTCCAAGTGGGAGTGGACGCCGCCCGTGGAGGCGAGGCCCATCAGGTGCAGCGAGGACTCCCTGGCCTGGGCCAGCACCATCGACTCCCGGAACGCCTCGTTGCGGAAGAAGGAACCGTCTGCGATGGAGTTGTTGATGCGGGTGAGGGACTGGTACACGATTCGGCCCGCTCCCATGTTCAGGTGACCGATCTCCGAGTTGCCCATCTGTCCTCGGGGAAGGCCCACCGCCCTGCCGGAGACCGCTATGGTGGTACGGCATCCCTCGTAGAGGATGCGGTCCAGGTTGGGGGTGCGGGCTATGTCCACCGCGTTGCCCTCCATCCTTCCGGAGACTCCCCAGCCGTCCAGGATGCATAGGACGACGGGCCTCACCAGGGGCGCCGTAGGCACGTTCGCGGGAAAGCGGTGGGTCCCTATCAACGTTTCGACCCGGTGACCTGGGAGGGCACTTTCGCCCCACCCCCCCGTCGACCCTTATAGCCCCTCCCGCGGATTCCATGGCTCCCAAGGAGAGGGTGAGCTTGGTCACTGGAAGAGAGGCGATGGCCCTGCCCAGGGAGCCGGATGCCGGCATCCCCGGGGGGCCGAGGGGCCGGCGGCCCCTGATGACGGGCGTCAGGTCCATAGACAGGTTCATGGGCGGCTTCCGCCCCGGCGAGGTGACGCTGCTGCGGGGGCTTCACCACGCGCCCACGCTGCTGCCGCGGCTGCTGGTGCTGTCGGTGCTGGACCTGGACGAGGACGCGGTGTTCGTCGACGGCGGGAACGTGGCCGACCCCTTCGCCCTGTCTTCCGTCTGCCGCCGGCTGAGGGTGCGGCCCCGGGACGTGCTGCCCCGGGTGCACATCGCACGGGCCTTCACCTCCTTCCAGATGAGCAGCATCCTGGAGGACGCCCTGCCCCTGGCGGTGGAGGAGCACTCCCCCGCGGTGGTGGCCGTCTCCTGCGTGGACGAGCTCTATCACGACGACAACGTCAAGCGTGACCAGGCGACCGTGCTCCTGGGCAGGGCGATGGACCGGGTGAGGGAGCTGACCGAGCGGGAGGAGCTGGTTACGCTCCTGGCAGACCTGCGACACCGGCCCAGGAAGGCGGTGGACCGCTTCTCCGCCCTCCTGGACAGGCGGTCCCACCAGGCGGTGGCGCTGGAGCGCAAGTCCCGCCGCACTCTGAGGCTGCGGCGCCGGGACGGGGAGGCGGTCGTGCTGGCCTCCCCTCCGCCGGGCCAGCTGACGCTGGACGAGTTCCAGGTGGGAGGCGTGGCCTCCCTGCGGGGGGCGGGCACCGGCGAGGTGCTGGCGCCCCTGCCCACCTCGGTGGACGGGGGTCCCATGCCCAGGAGGTGGCGCTTTGGGTAGGACGGCGCCCACGTACCGGTACCTGGTGGACATGGTGGTGGCCGAGTGGGGACCCTACCGGCGGGCCCTTCGCACCGCGGACCGGGAGGTCTTCGACCGGATGGTCAACCACGCCCGGGAGTACGCCTCCGCCGGTTCCAACCTGGCGGACCTGGACCCCACCGTCCCGATAATGCTCTCGATCATGCTGGCTCAGGAGGCGGAGCTGGTGCGCCTCCGGAGGGCCTTGGAGGACCTGCGGGATGAGAGGGGACAGGGGAGCACTGGATAATTCTCACAGCCCCCGATTGTTTCGTGCAACTTTATATATAGGACCAGTGTTTCGGAGGGTTGAGACGGAGTGTTCTCGGGAGCCGATGGCATGGTAATGGAACCCCTGGGAAGAGCGGTCGCGAAGGCGCCGGCGGCGTTCATAGTTGTGATACTGGTGCTCACCGGTGTGTTCGGGTTCTTCACCTCCCAGACCTCCTTCGAGTCCACTGAGGAGGACTTCAACCCCGACAGCGAGGTCGCCCAGGCCGGCCAGCGCGTGAGCGACTACTTCGGACCGGGCGTTGAGACCGTGCAGGTCATCACCCGTGACCCCGCCGGTAGCGACGGCGGCGACGTGCTCCGACAGGAACCCCTTTTGGCCATCCTGGAGCTGGAGGAGCGCATCCTGGCACCCGAGGCCGGAGATATCGACATCACCGACACGCTGCAACCGACCGAGAGCGTCCCCACCGGGGTCCAGTCCATCGCGGACCTGGTGGCCATGGCTGCCATGACCCTGCAAGGGGCGGAGATGTTCGGCGTGGAGATGGCGAACACCACCTCGATGCTGGACGACCTCAACGAGACGCTGGCGATGATAGCCCTTGGCATCATCTACATGGACCACGGGAACAACGAGTCCGTCGGCTCCAACCTAACCCAGACCGAGTACGCCCTGGGTCAGATAGTGGAGATGCTCGAGGGGATGGGCGGGAACGGCGGCAACGGGGGCAACGGAAACGGGGGCATCGGATTCCCCGACCTTGCAACCATCAGGCAGGTCCTTGAGGCCATGGACGACACGGCCGTGAAGGGCACCATCGTGGGCATGAACAACTTCGACAGCACGCCCCTGGAGATGGCCGTGGCCGGAACGGTGACCGCCAGGGAGACCACTCGGGCGACCTCCGAGCCCACGACCGGGACGGTGGGTGCGCCCATCAATACCCTGCTCATGGACGAGGCGTTCATGGGTGGTAACTACACCTTCATGGGCTTCCCCGTGGACCACGAGATGCTGATGCTGGACAGCCTGGCCCACCTGCAGTTCATCTACCTGGCCCTAGGGCAGATAACTGGCTTCGAGGCCCAGCCCTTCGTGCTTGACAACGTGCTGACCGGCCTGTCCGCCGGTCTGGGGTTCGTCCTCGCAACCGACTACGACTCCAGCTCGATGCAACCCTCCTCCAAGGCGTCCCTGATGATAGTCCAGCAGAACAGGAGCGTGGACTCGGACAGGATCCTGGAGTCCCAGTACGACCTGGAGGATATCGCCAAGGGCGTGGAGAAGGAGAACGCCGACACCATCGAGTTCGGCGTGATGGGTGCACAGATCATGTTCGACAAGATCAACACCTCCTCGATGGAGTCCCTGGGCACCCTGATGGGCCTTGCCATGGTGTTCATCGTCGTCATCCTCTTCCTGGTGTTCCGGTCGGGGCTGGACACCTTCCTCACCCTCATCGCCCTGGTCTTCGTCATAATATGGACCTTCGGCATCGGCATCATCCTGGGTTACACATTCAATCCCCTGACCACCGCCGTGCCCATCCTGCTCGTGGGGCTGGCGGTGGACTACGGTATCCATCTGACGGTGAGGAACAGGCTGGAGAAGCGGAAGGAGACCCTGGACAGGTCCACGATCCTGACGATAGCCAGCGTGGGGACGGCGTTGCTCCTGGCCACCATCACCACCGTGTTCTCCTTCATGTCCAACCTGCTCTCTGACCTCTCGGTCATGCGCCAGTTCGGCATCCTGACCTCCGTGGGCATCGTATCCGCCTTCTTCGTGATGAACACGTTCGTCCCAGCGGCCCGCCTCCTGTACGACAGGCGCAGGGAGCGATTGGGAAAGCGGAGGGGGGGTAAGGGCAAGAGGAACGATGGCCCGAGGAAGGAGAACAGGCTTGTGACCTTCGTCCAGCTGGGCGCCCACGGGGCGGCCAGTTACAGCACTCCCATCGTGGTGGGCGCGCTGCTCCTGAGCGGCGGGGCCTTCTACGCCATATCCGACATAGAGACCACCTTCGACTTCATGGACTTCCTCCCCGAAGACCTTCCTGAGACGAAGACCATCAACTTCCTTCTGAACAACTTCAACTTCTCCTCCTCCACCACCGACGTGCTGATGGAGGGCGACATCGCCACGGCGAACGTCTTCGCTTCCATGGAGACAACCCAGGACAACCTGTTGGACGTTCGCGACGTGGTCAAGGTGGGCAACCTGGCGGACGCCCGGTCGCCGCTGACCGTGGTCCAGAAGTACGGCCTCCCCACCTCGCCTGCCTTCGTGCCAGACCTGGGCACCGCCTTTGCCGCCTCGGACACCAACGGTGACGGGGTCCCCGACACCGGCGTACCCACCCTCCTGGACACCTACATGGCCCATCCCTCCTCCGCCGGCGAGATGCGGGGTGTCCTCCATCCGGACGAGGACGGTGGCTACGACGCGGCCATCATCAGGGTCGGGGTGAGGGACGCGCCCGACAACGGCGCCAAGCTCACCGAGCAGATGAACGACGCCATATCACCCCTGGAGAGCCTCAAGGACGCGGACGAGCTGGACGAGGCCATCGTCACCGGTGGGCCCGTGGTCACCTACGTCACCATCAGTGCTATCAACACCGCTGGCCTGGAGTCGGTGATGGCCACCATCATCGCCGCCGCCATCCTGCTGATGATCACCTACTTCGTGGCGTTCCGCGCGCCCTTGGTGGGCCTGCTGACCACCATCCCCATCGTGCTGGTCATCGGATGGGTGTTCGGCTCGATGCTGCTGCTGGACATCCCCCTGAACGTGGTGACCATAACCGTCGCCGCCCTCACTGTCGGCCTGGGGATAACATACGCCATCCACATCTCCCACAGGTTCTTGGAGGACGTGAAGGAGCAGCCCTGGAAGGAGGCCATGTGCGAGACCGTCGGCCACACCGGCGCTGCCCTGTTCGGGGCGGCGGCCACCACCATCGGCGGCTTCGGCATGCTGACCTTCTCTATCCTGCCTCCCATGGCCCAGTTCGGCATCGTGACCGCCCTCTCCATCCTGTACAGCTTCCTGGCCTCAGTGTTCGTCCTCCCATCGTTCCTGGCCATATGGGCCCGGTGGAAGTATGGTGACGACGGCGGAGAGATGTGCGAGGTCACCGAGGAGGAGGCCCAGGAGACCCAGGAGGCGCCTGGGGAGGAGCCAGAGGAGGAGGTCTCCGAGGTGGGTTTGGAGCCCCAGGTTCCCGCCGAATGAGGATTTATACCCCCTTGGGATATGGGAAGCACCCGGGCCAGCTCTGGCCCGGAGGATGGTGGGCATCATCTCTCTTCGTTGATAATCAGCGGTGAGACGCGTTCGGTTAGCCTTATAATAGGCTTCCCCACAATTATGGGACTACCTAAGGCCAGCTCTAGATGGAGGTAAACATATGGTCAAGGCTGGGAAGAGAGGCGGTGCGCCACCCGTAGACCGGGTCTACGAGGCGGACCCTCCCAAGGCCTGTGACCCAGTCCTCGACGACGTCGACGAGCTGATCATGTCCATCGACTGCGAGCCCAAGGAGCGGGAGCGGTCCCATCAAGAGGAGGAGGACGTGGGCTCGGTCCGCTCGCCAGGGGTACCGGATGAGCCCTCCACCGAGGGTGCTGTGCCCTGGTTGGACCGGTACGAGTCCACCAACCGGCTCATAGGCCAGCTGGAGGACACCCTGCGTATGATGGAGTCCAACGGCTGCAACCTGACCAACGCATGGGAGCTGGCCAACACGGCCAGGTCGCTCCTGGACAGCGCCGACGTCACCCAGGCCCTCATCTACGCCAACCGGTCCTTCCGCATCGCCCAGGACATCCACAGGTTCCCGGACACCACCGGTGTGGCCGCCTCTTAAGGGAGGCACAAACCTTTTTCGCACCCAGCGCCTTTTGGCCAGCGTGAGCGCCCTGGACGTGGCCGTCCTCGTCAGCGCCATGGTGGTGGCGCTGGTCTCAGGCCTCTATGCAGGCCTGGGCCTCAGGGCAGAATCCCCTATCGACCGGAGGGCCGAGCTCTGGTTTGCCGCATTCATGTGGGCGATCGCCCTCTCCGGCGCCTACGTGGGGGGCAACCTGGGAATCGGCATGGTCAACGGGACCCAGGTTCTCCTCGTCGCCTGGTCCCTGCTCCACTTCCCGAACTGGAAGGCGGTGGAGACCCCCGTCCCGAGGCTGTTCCCACTGTTCACCCTCGTTCTCTGCCTGGTGAGCATAACGGTCCTGGCCATCGGCATCTTTGTAGAGGGCGTTCCCTAGGCGTACCACCGTCACTGTTATCTACGATGCCCATCGGTACGTGGCCGAATAACATGCGTCTCGTCACCACCTGGTACGGCTCGTTCGCAATCGACGACGATGGGACTGTCGTCACCTCCAAGTTATTCCCCAAGAGCGCCGAGGAGATCGCCGACCGCCTCAAGATGATTCGCGAGGGTGAGGTGCTGGACGAGGAACTCCAGGTGGCACCGAAGGAGGGGACGTTCACCGTCCTCGAGGACCGATTGCTGGCCCTGGAGGGCGCCGAGAGGGCCCAGGAGGGTTCCACCCCTCTCACGGTCCCCACCCCGGAGGACATGGGAGTGCCACCCGAGCTGCTGAGGGAGGCCAGCCTGGTCCTCGCCACGGCGAGCATCCCCCAGGCGCTTCCGGAGGACCAGCCCGTGATCCTATACCTCCGGGCCATGGACCTGATCGAGAGGGAGGGCACCAGGTCGCTGGAGATGCTGCGGTACTGGCACAGCTTCCACTTCCCCGAGCTGGGAGCCCTGGTGGGCGACGGCGAGTTCGTCTCCCTGCTCTCGGAGGACCCGGCGAGGGACGCGATCCTGGCGAAGCGACCCGATCTGGACCCGGGAATGGACGCGGGCAGGCCCCTGTCCCCGGGCGAGGATGAGGCCATGGCTGCCATGGCCAGGCACATCCACGACTCGAGGCGGGAGGGTCACCGCCTCCGGGAGACGCTGGAGGAGGCCATGACTACGACCGCTCCGAACCTTTCGGTCCTGGCGGGTCCGCTGGTGGGAGCCCGGCTCCTCAGCCTGGCGGGCTCGCTGGAGCGCCTGTCCAGGATGCCCTCCTCCACCATCCAGCTCCTGGGAGCCGAGAAGGCCCTATTCCTTCACATCAAGGAGGGGGCGCCCGCCCCCAAGCACGGGGTGATATTCCAGCATCCATCGGTCCACTCCTCGCCACCCTGGCTCAGGGGGAGGGTCGCCCGCGCCCTGGCAGGCAAGATCGCCATCGCCTCCCGGGGGGACGCCGTGGGGAGCCGTCCCGATGGAACGCTGGGTGCCGAGCTCCGGGAGCAGTTCCTGTCGAGGGTCCAGCAGCTGCGCATCGAACAGCCCCAGCCTCCCTTGGGGTGGAAGCGAAGGAGACCCCGGGACGATGTGAGAGGGAGGAAGGGAAGAGGCCGGAAGGCCAGGGGCAGGGGGCGTGGCAGGTCCAAGGGACGTCGCCGGTGACCTCCCGCGAAGCCTTTTTACCGCGAACGACCATGGCCGAGGAGGAGGTTCGATACCGTGGCCCGCAGGATAGGAGTCATCGGTGGTACCAGCCTGGTAGAGAGGGCCCACGAGCTGGACCTGGAGAGGCTGGAGGTGGAGACCCCCTTCGGCCATCCCTCCTCCCCGCTCCACGTGGGCGCGTGGGGAGGTGGCGAGGTGGCGCTCCTGGTGCGGCACGGCCTGGACCACGACATACCGCCCCACCGCCTGAACCACAGGGCCAACATCCACGCCCTCCGGTCCGCCGGCGTCCAGAAGCTGGCCCTGGTCGCATCGGCGGGCAGCATGAGGGAGGACATCGAGCCACCCTCCGTGGTGCTGGTGGACGACTATGTCAGCCCCTTCAGCATCCCCACCTACTACGACGACCGGATAGGGCACATAACTCCGGTCCTCTCGGAGGACATGAGGGGCACCCTGGTCGTGGTAGCCTCCGAAGAGGGCATCCCCGTCCTCGACGGGGCGGTGTACGTCCAGACCCGGGGTCCGCGGTTGGAGACCAGGGCGGAGGTCCGGGCCATGAGGGCCTGGGGTGACCTGCTGGGGATGACGGTGGCCTCCGAGGCCACCCTGGCTATGGAGATCGGGATGCAGGTCGCGGTCATCTGTTCCGTTGACAACATGGCCCACGGGATGGGTGCGGAGCCCCTGAAGTTCGAGACCATCAAGGCGAACGCGACCAGCAACTGGGAGCGCATCGAGCATCTCCTAAGGGCGGCGGTGCCCAGGCTCTGAGGAACGCGAGAAGGAGGAATGTCAAGTGTCAAGCCTGCTGATTTCCGACGTGACCCTGGTGGACGGGACGGGTCCGACCCACGTATACGTGGAGGACGGCATCATCACCGAGATAGGCCACAAGAGGGACGCGGACCACACCATCGACGGCAAGGGCCACGTGGCCATGCCCGGCCTGGTGAACACCCACACCCACGCCGCCATGGTCCTCCTCAGGGGCTACGGGGACGACATGCTCCTCCACGAGTGGCTGTCGGAGCGCATCTGGCCCGTGGAGGGCAGGCTGACCCCCGACGACGTGTACTGGGGGACCCGGCTCGCCTGCCTGGAGATGATAAGGACGGGCACCACCGCCTTTTCCGACATGTACTTCTTCGGCCCCAAGATGGCGGACGCCGCCCACGACGCAGGCGTCAGAGCCGTCATATCCGAGGGTTTCATCGACCTCTTCGACGAGGAGAAGCGGGAGGCCAACATAAAGGCCACGGAGCTGACGACCCGCCACATCAGGCAGAAGGGGGACCGGAAGGTCCTGCCCGCCGTGGGTCCCCACGCGGTCTACACCGTGTCACCCGAGGGATGGGAGTGGGTCCGCGACTACTCGGCGGCGGAGGATGTCCTGGTGCACACCCACTTGGCAGAGACGCAGATGGAGGTCGAGGAGTGCCGGGGCACCCACGGCGTCTCTCCCGTGGGTCTCCTGGAGAAGATGGGGGTGCTGGAAAGGCCCGTGGTGGCGGCCCACAACGTCCACCTGGACGGCGAGGACATCGTGCTGATGGGGAGGCGCGGGGTGTCGGCGGCCCACAACCCGGTAAGCAACATGAAGCTGGGGGTGGGGGGCATCATGCCGTGGGCGGACCTCGCCTCGGTGGGGGCGCCCTGCGTGCTCGGGACCGACGGGGCAGCATCCAACAACAGCCTGGACATGTTCGAGACCATGAAGATGGCCGCCATCCTCCAGAAGCTGGAGGGAAGGCCGACGGTGCTCCCCGCGGAGGAGGTCCTGGAGGCGGCTACCCTGGGAGGCGCCAAGGCCCTGGGCCTTCCAGGGGGCCGCATCGCCGAGGGCGAGGTGGCGGACATCGTCCTCGTCCACATGCGCAGGCCGGGCATGCAGCCCGTCTTCAATATCCCCTCCAACCTGGTCTACGCGGGTGCGGGTCGCGCGGTGACGACCACGATCTGCGACGGCCAGGTGCTGATGGAGAACGGCATCATACCAGGTGAGAAGGAGGTCCTGGCCAAGGCCACGAACGTGGCCAAGGACCTGGTATCGAGGCAGTGAGCAGGTCTCCGAAAGGTTATTTGGCGGGACATCTGTTCCATTCCCCGGTGAACACCATGGTCAGGTCCCTGCTCCGAGAGTCCCTGGAGAACGTGCCCATCGTCGACAAGGGCGGGTACCAGTACTTCGTCCATCCGCTGACCGACGGGGCGAACGCCATCGAGCCCCTCCTGCTGGAGGAGGTGACCCTGGAACTGATGAAGGAATCGACCTTCGACTGCGACAAGATCGTCACCGTCGAGGCCATGGGCATCCCGCTGGCCACCCTGCTGTCCCACAAGACCCGCAAGCCCTTCGTCATCATCAGGAAGCGCCAGTATTATCTCCCCGGCGAGGTGGAGATCACCGCCTCCACCGGGTACTCCAAGAACAACCTCTACATCAACGGCCTCGAGAAGGGGGACAGGGTCATCATCGTCGACGACGTTCTGTCCACCGGCGGGACCCTCATCCAGACCATCAAGACCCTCAAGGAGGTCTGCCAGGTGGACGTCAGGGAGGTCCACCTGATATTCAACAAGCACGAGCATCCCGAGGAGATCGAGGCGGCCATCGGGATGCCGATAAACGTGATGCTGAACGTCAAGGTGGTCGACGGCAAGGTCGTCGAGTTCACGCCATAGGGACGGACGGGCCCTGGGCGTTGTTGTTCAGTCCTTCTTCGCCAGGGTGCGGAGGACGGTGTCGTCGCCCTCCAGGGCGAAGGCCCTTATGTTGCCCCTCATCTCCTTGGTCCAGGGGTCTATCTCCTCGAGGCGGGCTATCCATGCCTCGTAGAACTCGATCTTGGCCTCGAGCTCGGGGGTCTTGTCGGGGATGGCCTTGGCCGTCTCGACCCACATCTCCGCCCACATGGTCTGGATGGGGTTCAGCTTCCAGGAGGTGTACGGGTTCCGTTCCACTATCACCAGCTGCTGCTCCTTCCAGAACTTGAACTTGTCGTAGACGAAACCGAAGAGGAAGATACCCGCCAGGACCAGGGCGAACAGCATGATCAGCCCGAAGAAGGTGTTCTCGCTGCCTCCCGCCCAGTCCGGGAACTTGGCGATGAAGTAGGGGTAGAAAATACCCGAAAGTGTCATCGACCAGAACACCACCGATATGATCATCTGCGCCTGCTGTACACGCCAGAAGGTCTTCATGACCTTCTTCTTCAGAGATTCTCTATGCTTTGCCATTGGGACCACGTCCGTCCAACACGCGGAAAGGACCCGCTGGCCTTAATATGTTTCCCAGCTCGAAGTTTGACGCAATCTAGGACATCTTCCGGGCGAAATCGCTCTCCCGGATGTAACGGAGGAGGGCGAAGAAGGTGCGGGGGTGGGTGGCCATCCAGGTGGCGAAGTTCCAGGTCTCCTCCTTCAGGTTCGCCATGATGTCGCAGTTGTTGGTGCAGCGCTCGCAGTACGGCTCGTTCGCCAGGCGCTTCCTGGCGTCCTTCGAGGAGGGGGAGCACCAGATGTCCTCGAGGGGGGCGTCGCGGACGTTGCCCAGCCTCCACCTGTCGCCCGCCAGCATCAGGCATGGGAACACGTCCCCGGTGGCGTTGAGCATGAGGGTGCTGTAGAGCCCCAGGCAGGGATAGGTCCGCCTGCCCTTGGTGTAGATGTCCCTGACCTTCGCGAAGTAGTAGGCGTAGGCAGGCTCCTCCTTTGATATCTCCTCCAGGAAGGCCAGCATCTCCCTGATGTCATCGTCCTTCAGGGCCGCCTCGCCGAAGGTCTCCTCGTTGGAGTAGTAGTCCGAGACCACGGCGGGGGTGAGGTTCACGTGGTCCGTCCGCTCCTTGAAGAAGGCCCGGATGTCCCTGATGCTGCCCACGTTGAGGGCCGTTATCACCGATTCCACGCCCGTCTCGAAGCGCTCGCTTCCGATGGCCTGGAGCCGCTCCAGGGTGTCCAGGGCCTTATCGAAGCCGCCTGGGATGCAGCGGATGTCGTCGTGCTGCTCGCCCACGCCGTCAATGGACACGGTGACAGACAGGAGTACGTCGGTGCCCTCCAGCATCTCGAGGCTCCGCTTCACGTCCCGCTCGATGCGGTCGGGGAGGAAGCCGTTGGTGGGGATGGCGATGATCTCCAGGTCGGGGCAGCGCTTCCCCAGGAGGCCTATCATGTCAGGAAGGTCCTTCCGTAGGAAGGGCTCTCCCCCCGTGAGGTTCACCCACCTGATGCCCTTCATGAATGGGTCCATTAGCAACCGGTCGAACTCGTCCAGGGTCAGCTCGTCCCCGGGCTCCATCTGCCATATGCTGCACATGCGACACTTGGAGTTGCACCGGACGGTGGTCTGGTAGATGAGGAACCTGGGCTCCATGCAACTGGTGCGTCGCCGGTTGTAGCGGAACTTCAGGCCCCTGCCCAGGCCTCCGATGTTCGAGATGACGGGTCCAGCCGTGCGATGGCCTCCTGTCCCTTGGAAGGGACAGACACCGTTTAAAGGTTGCCGCCAGCTTGAGGACTAAGGGAGAGAATGTCTAATATCCATGGGATTATATATCTCGAACCAATCCCGTGTTTGAACGGAGGAATGAGATGCAATACCGGGTCCACCGCATGAATGTTGGCAAGGAAGATATCGTAGTAGACCTTGAGCGATTCTTGAACGGTCTGAAAGGAGAGGTCGTGTCGGTGCTCCCTCATGTCACACCTACCTTCAAGCCAATGGGAGCGACGGCGAAGGTCGATTCCCTGCTGGTCGTGGAGAAGCTGAGGTAGCTGTCATTCATTATACGACGCTACGGCCACCCGTCTGTGCTTGTCAAAGACCGTATGAAAACCTTCAAATAGGGACGCGTCATTCCGACCCCCATGGCCAAGGGCTCTGGCAAGGACAAGAAGAAGGACGAGAAGTCCAAGAAGGACAAGAAGTCCAAAGGGAAGAGGGAGGACAAGCCCAAGAAGGAGGCTCAAAAGAGGAGCCGCTACGTCCCCATCAAGACGGCCGTCCACGAGCCAGGGATGAAGGAGGTCTCTGCCCTCAGGGCCTTCCTTACCTCCCTGATCTTCTTCACCCTGATCCTGGCGCCCGTCCTCGGCCTGGGGCTCTACTTCATGTGGGACGCGGTGGTGGACCTCTTCCCCACCCAGGAGGACGCCTTCATGGCCGGCATGGCCGCCGGCGTCGTGCTCGCCTTCGTGATCTCGCTGGTGTTCACCAGACGGGCCGTTGCCTCCTCCTAATCGACCCGCATGGTTTTCCGGAACCAATGGTCATCTACTCGACGGTCTCCAGCTCGTAGAAGACGCTGAGGCCCTCGAGGACGGTGTGGACCTTGTCGGCGAACCAGATGGCGTCCTCGACGGTGGCGTTCCTGTCCCACTCGTATACCAGGTCCTGGTGTCCCCTTGTGGGTTTGAAGCCGAGCATGCAGAGCCGGTCGATGGCGTCCGATGGCTTTGCACCCTCGGAGTTGAACGTTAGCTTGATCCAGGTCTTCATGGTCGTTCGCTGGTATTCACCTGCGCTGTATAATACCCTTATCCACCCACCTCCCCCCAACCCTTTTAATCGCGGGGCGCTTACCGGGCCCCCGTGAAGGAGCTTCACCACGCCGAGGAGGAGGTTGCCAAGGAGGTCAGGGCCGCCAGCGATGTCCACGTGGTCTCCCACATCGATGCCGACGGCATATGCGCGGGTGCCATCGCGTACCGCGCCTGCCGTAGGCTTGGCCTCCGTCCCGAGGTGGAGTTCATCAAGCAGCTGGACGACTTCGCGATGGAGCGGCTGGCCAAGGAGGTCCCCGAGGGGACCCTGGTCTGGTTCACCGACCTGGGCTCGGGCCAGCTGGACCGTCTCCGGGGCATCAGGTGCGTGGTCACCGATCACCACTCCCCCGCCCGCGACACCGTGAGCGGGGACCTCCCAGAAGGAGGCCACTTCGTGCAGGCCAACCCCCACCTCCACGGCCACGACGGGGCCCAGGAGGTGTCGGGGGCGGGCATGGCCTACCTGGTCTCCCGCCACCTGGGGGACGAGAACCGGGACCTGGCGGTGCTGGCAATCGTGGGGGCCGTGGGGGACCTTCAGCATCACCGAGAGGGGGCCCTGATGGGCCTGAACGCCGAGATCGTGTCCGAGGCCCAGGCGAACCGGTACGTGGAGGTCCGGAAGGACCTGGCCTTCTTCGGGCGCGAGACCCGTCCCGTCCACAAGATGCTCCAGTACGCCAGCCCCGCCATCCCTGGGGTGTCGGGCTCGGAGCTGGGGGCCATGGAGGTGATGAAGGACGCCGACGTGGAGCCCAAGCGTGGTGAGCACTGGCGGACCTGGGCGGAGCTGGATGATGACGAGAAGCGCCGCATCGTGACCCGGCTTGGCGAGATCCTGCTGGTCCAGGGGCACGGGCACAAGGCCGTCTGGAGGCTGGTGCAGGAGGTCTACACCTTCACGAAGGAGGAACCGGGCTCCGAGACCCGGGACGCCATGGAGTACTCCACTCTGCTGAACGCCTGCGGGCGGTACGGCATGGCCCGGGTTGGCATGGAGGTCTGCCTGGGGGACAGGCTGGACGCCTTCAACGAGGCCCGGCGGCTCCAGGGGTCCCACAGGGCGAAGCTGGTGGATGGGCTCCGCACGGTGGCCGCCATGGGCGTGGTGGACCGGAGGGGCATCCAGTACTTCCATACCCGGGACCGGGTGCCTGACACCATCGTGGGGACGGTGGCGAGCATGGCCCTCTCCGCCCCCGAGGTGGACCTGGACCCGGGCAAGCCCATCATCGCCCTGGCGAACAAGCGGGACGAGCCGGGGGTGGTGAAGGTCTCCGGCAGGGGAACGCGGGACCTGGTCGAGGAGGGCCTGGACCTGGCGGCCGCCATGAAGGAGGCGGCGGCCTCCGTGGGGGGCATCGGAGGCGGCCACGACATCGCCGCGGGCGCCTCCGTCCCCGAGGGCAAGGAGGAGGAGTTCCTCGACACGCTGGATGCAATAGTTGTCAGGCAGGTCCCTCGTCTCGCGGGGGACGCGGACGATTGAGGTCCCTGCCGGTCAGCCGGAATCACCCTTGCGCCCCTTGGACCCTGCTCGCCAGAGCCATTCTCGAGCCGTGCCGATCCCCGATCCAGGGCTCGAGCCAGGGTCCCTGGGGTTGGTGTTGCCGAGGAACTCCTCCAAGTTAGTGTGACCGTCACCGTCGGGGTCGCCGTCGGTGCCGTTGGCGTCCTCCGGGTCCCACGGGTTCAGACCGTAGAACAGCTCCCATCCCGTCCCCAGGCCGTCACCGTCGTGGTCGTTTAGCAGCGCCTCCCACCCGTCCATGATGCCGTCACCGTCGGTGTCCCACCGGTTGGGGTGGGGCGTGACCTCGTTGATGCCGTCCCTGTCAGGGTCGAACCCGAGGAGGTACTCCTCCAGGTTGCAGAAGGACTCGTTCTCGGTCACGGGGTTGATGCGGCCGTCCCGGTCCCTGTCCCCCTGACTGATGATCCAGAGACCGTCCTGGTCCCGCTTGAGGGATAGGTTGATGCCGTCCCAGTCCGGGTCCTCGTAGGCATCCTTGGGGTCCAGTGGGTCCAGGTTGGGGCTCCCGGTGTACGGGTCCCAGAGGGCATGGACGACCTCCCAGCCGTCGGGCATGCCGTCGGCATCGGTGTCAGGGTCCGTGGGGTCGGTGTGGCCCGCGTCCCGGGCGAACTCCGCAGAGTTGTTCAGGCCGTCCCGGTCCATGTCGCCGTAGGCCTCCGGGATGCCCTGGTGGTCGTAGGCCCTGATGGGATTGACCGATTGGACCTCCCTTGTGGGGTTGAGAGGACGCAGCGTGATGTAGATGACCACAGGGTAGGGGTCGTCGTCGTCGGCAAGCCTGTCACCGTCGGTGGACGTCTTTGTGGGGTCGGTGGGCACGTGGTTCCAAGGGTCCGCGGCGTACATCCACTCCTCGTAGTTGGTCCAGTTGTCGTCGTCATCGTTCCGGCCCGCGTCGGTGGGGTCCGTGGGGTCCAGGATCTCCGGGTACATGCGCTCGAACCAGTCGGCGATGCCGTCCTCGTC
>JABAHP010001767.1_pt1 | contig 42283 bp, 57 predicted proteins | sample 7062081 | NCBI WGS metagenome assembly JABAHP01 (sample SAMN14534357, study PRJNA622989) | marine sediment metagenome | biome: marine biome [ENVO:00000428]; feature: marine pelagic biome [ENVO:01000023]; material: deep marine sediment [ENVO:00002113] | place: India: Gulf of Kutch | collected...
GGAGTATTTGCGCTCGAGAATCGATTTTGCTTTATCTCCCTCAGCGCTTTGGACCTCAGCAACTTCTTTTTCGTCAAGTCCATCCAAGATTTCGAAATCTCGAACAACAGCGAGCGGGGGCAAATCGCCCCCTCTCTTGATGATCTCGGAATAGATGGTGTTGACTGTGATCTGAGAGTCGCTGTCATGTCTAAGCGATTTCCATCGACGGGAGATCAAATCACCATGATCGGAATATCGAGGATCGCCCAATGACCACTTGAGAAATACTTTGAGCCCGAATCCTTGTGTAGCATGATGACTGGCGACCATGATCGGAAACCAAGTCTCATCCGAATCGAACTCTTCAACCGGGAGTTGCTTCAAGAGTTGCTTGAGAGTTCTCGTTGCGATCGTCTTGCAAGCGGAAATTTTCGCAATATCATCTTCAAGCTCGAATTTTCCTATCTGCTCAAATAGGATTTTCGGGATCTGTTTCGCCATTCCCCTAAACGGGCTCATTTCATCAAATCTGTAGGGTGTTCCGCTTGGATGGGAGGATCCAGCAATGACAACATATCGACCAAAGGAAAGGAAATCGATCCCGGGATAGATCGGAAGGTTTTTCTTTATCGATATCCTCTCAGGGAGTGTTGTATAGTAGTGAGTTCCCCCGCCCCCGGTTTGGACGGTGGGATATTTTTCGGACAAATCGAAAGTATACAGATCCCGAACCAGTTGCTTGAGAGATTCTTTGCCATTGTTCCGGGGGTCAACATCGATCACACAATCGAGCGGGCCAAGCCTCCAACCCATATTACAACCGCGTTTGAGATATCCATACAACTCATTCGGCGTATAGCGTCTTTTTCGCCAGCTCTTTTGCAATGGCTCTTTACCATCGGGGACAAGAGGGAAAAGCTCTCTACCGAGTTCGAGGTACAGATCGAGAATTCGAGTATTGAGCGGGCGTTTCATTGAATATCAGTGGGAACTGAGATTTTAGATCTTGACAGCTGGGTTCCGAAATTTCCAATCGTCGGCAAGCAGATCGGTTTGAGAAGCTATCCGCGGAACAAATCTACCGTTTGGATCGGCGGTTTTCATGAAAATATACGGGTTACTCATAGGTCCGTATTCGCCTTTTCCGGTAATAGCAATGTACATACCTTTGCCGTTCCAACCCTCTCTATAAACAGCCTTTCCATATTTCATATTTTCGAGAGCTTCACTGAAATTCATCGGCCCGCCTTTCGATCTTTGATTTCTTCATCGCTGCATTGTACCCACTGACCGCACCAATCATCGCCGCCAGTTCTCGGCTGAATTCCATCTCGGTTCAAACTGCTTGGTGTCGGAGGCATACAGTAACAAACGCCGAGATTACCACCGAGCAAAGGAGTCCAATACTTACACCATTTACAAATTTCTTCGTTATCGTTCATTTCTCATTCCTTTCGTTTCATACTCGATTGTTCCACTTTTGGATCGCTGTTTCTTTATCGAAAAAAATTGAGGTTTCACAATGACATTTTTTACAATGAACTTGATATCCTGAATTTTTGAAATTAGCGAATAAGTCATTATTGCCGCAAAACGGGCAAGGCTTGAGTTCGGGTTCAGTTTTCATGAACTCGTTGCACGGGTCAGAATGACATTCGATGTTGACAAAGTGTTTCTTTGCCTTGCACGGTGCGATTTCGAGGGGCTCGCTTGAGTCGTTTGGGAAAACCTGTAGTTGCTTGTTCTCTAGATCGCAATGATAGCAATCCTTACACTTGAGAGGCTTTGTGATTTCGTTGAGGGAATCGGGAGAACTCATAGGTAAATGGTTTTCGAATTTGTCGCAATAATGCTCTCTTATAACTGGAAACCGATCGCGTATCACACAATGACCCCTGTCATTATCAAAAACACGATAGTGTTTGCAAAAACCGCAATTTGGTTTATCTCCCTCGATTTTTTCCGTTACTGCTTTTTCGAGAAACTCAACGAAAGGGAGATCGATATGCTTTATGAGAATTTCACCATTGACCAATTGAAAGGAAAATGATCCGGTTTCTAAATGTTCCATGATTTGGATCATCAAACTCGAGAGCTTTTGATTGATGACAGTTGCGAGGTTCATTCCCATCATTATTCGCCCCCTTGCTCAAATCCGATCATTGCCCGGACAAGTGCTCCGATAATGTCAGCTTGAACAGCGGGATCGTTGAGCGCTTTTACTTCCATTTGATTGGTCATAAAGCCCATTTCGACTAGAACAGCTGGGCAGTTGACTTTTTGTATGATCGTGAAATTCGCCTCTTTGATTCCTCTCGAGCTGGTATAGTCGGCAACTCGTAACTCAGACTCAATGAGCGTTGCCAGCTTATGAGACTTTTCGATCAAATGGGGAAACTGGCGACGGGGCTTGAAGATGGTAAACCCCCGGGCAGAGCTCCAACCCTTCCCCGGAGCCGCGTTGACATGTAGGGAGATGAGAACACAATTACCAACCCGCTTTTGCAACCCGTTCACAAAAGCAACTCGATTCTTGAGAGGTATGTTGATCGGCCCGATCGCTGTCTGAGCAACCTCAACCCCTTTGAGAGCTTTGAGCGTTGTTGCTATACCCTGCGATATGAGACGGTTGAAAGCCCCCTCATACAGCCCCGGGGGAACTTCTGGCGATCGTTTTCCGGGGGTTAGATATTGACCGAAAGCTAAACCCCCATGACCGGGATCAAGTATCCATTTCATGAGTTCACCTTTTCAGCGGTAATGAACGTTGTTTCGTCTTTTGGGTTTTCTGCGATATAGACGATTCGGTATCGTCCGTTATCATTTGGATCGATAGCTTCCGAGACAGTGAGAACCGATCCAATCTTGAACGGATAGCCCGGGCTTGAATTCCGAATTGTGCACGTCAATCGAGCTTTCGAAAAACCTACATTGAAATATTCGCTGTCTTGTTCGATAACAGTAACTTTGATTTGATTGGGATCGTATTCTTTCATCGGACAACTGCTCTGAGAACCCGTCTCCCCTTGTGAGTTCGTCTTGTAGGCTTGAGCTCAACTTCACGTTTTATATCATCAACAACAGTTGTGCGTGGATTGCGCTTGAGATCGTGTTCTCGTTTCGCTAGTGCCCATTTCTCACAGAACTTGAGCCAGTTTTTCTTGATGATTTCTGCGGCGGTTTTCTTGAACAGAGCTCGCTTGATTTTGCGGGTTTTGTATGTGCTCTCGTTTCTGATCTTTCGTTGGCTCATTTAGAACCCCCGTTGAGTATTGTGCGAATCAGTTTCTTTCGGAATTCCCAATTACTATTACCCTCAGCTGCCTCTTTGAGTTCTCTAATCAAATTCTTCCACCGCTCGCACTCTGCCCGCGACTCGGCGAGGGCGGCGCGGACGGTCGCAAGAAATGCAGCGGGATCGGTATCTGCTTGCAGCGCGCCATATTCGAACATGTCAGCAAGTTTGGCTATTTCTTCCTGAATCGTTCCTGGCTTGATCTCACTCATGACACATGCCCCCGGAAGCTAGCGACCCTAACAACCCGCTTTCGAATTTTGCCGTTGCAGTTCTGGCAAGTGCTCAAGCGATCGATTGTCTTGGAATCGGTTCGGATTAGGACGGTGCGATCGGGATTGAGCTTGCAAAGGGTTGGCCCAGTTGGCTTGTCGGCAAAATGGATCGTTGATGGGCTTTCGGGATCGAGTTTGGCGAAACATGGGAAAAAGAGTGAGCTAGGCTTAGGACCTCGATCGGATGATGTCTTTTTTCTGAACAACGGTTATCCTCCCTTTCGGACGGTGAGAAGCGCAGCCCCGGGGAGCTCGAGCCCGATTGCCCGGGGGAGTAGGAATTGAGCGGAGTTCCCCGGGGCTGCTAGTGTGGCACTTTCGAGGCTTGGACAACGACGAAAGGCGACAAGATAGGATAGTAGCAGCGAAAAAAGCGTTAGTCAAGGGAAAAATGAAGGAACTTCATTTTGTCTACTTTCGCTCTTTGAGCGATAGTGGTTTATGAGAAAATTTTGAGCCCCAATAAGTTGACCCCCGCCCAAGGGAGGTTGAGCGGGGGTCGAGACAGGAACCAAGAAATCCGAAATCTTTTAGATCGTATACATTAGAAGAGGGGGTGTCAAGCGGTTTTTCGGGGGAGCTGAGGGGGCTAGATGAGCAGATCTCCGGACAACGCGATCTTGACTCGCTGGCGATAGGTCAATCCGCGCCAAAGCCAAAGCGGCATTTCGGAATAGCTGTGAGCGTGATGATCTTTCCCGTGGATATTCGTTCGTTCATTGTCCATCCATACAATTGTCATTTTGAGATCCTCCCTTTTTGAGTGTCTACAGATTAGGTTAATGATTTTTTCGGCAATAGCAAGTTCAAAAAACAAAAAATATGAACAACGGAACATTGATTTTCAAATCAAAGACTAACGCTTTTTTCGGACTTCGTTGATAACACAAGTGGCCCCTAGGGAGAAAAACAGCGAAGAAAGTATGCATATTATAATAAGGAGTGCATATTTATAATATATAAGTAAAAAGGCTAACGCGGGTGTGAGGCCATTTTTTTTATAGATATACAGAGTTTATTTTATTTATGTTGAGTCGTTTTTATTGGGTTTTTGGCCGATTTTGGGAATTCAGGTAAATAAAAAGGGTTTTTCAGGGGATGCATAAATAAAATAAGAGTATTATAATATGCATACCTTTTGATCTGTTTTTGATCCTAGGGACCACTTGTGTAAGAGGGTTGGTACGAAAAAAGCGTTAGTGAATTTTTGAGAAAATCGACGCTCGAAAGCTGGCCCGGACCGGAGCTCGAGCCGCTCAAAATTCGTATACGTACACTACTATATAGAAAGGAGCACAAATAGCACTTTTGGAAAAAATAAAAAGTATTTTTCTTTCTTGCTCCATATATTCCATAGTTTAAAATCGGGCACCCGTAACGCCTTACAAGTAAGGAAATGTGAGTGCCGCGAATACACAATGCATATTTAATTATTTGCGTTTTTCTGCCCGGGCTCGAATTTGCGAAATTCCCTATTTATTTTTTTCGAGGCTTTTATTTTTCCCGTTTTTCATGTGAGAAAAGACCGCGAATAATGGAAATAATTAAATATGCAAGGTGTAGTCAAATTCGGCAGGTTTCCTTACTTGTAAGGCGGTACGTATGCCCGATATAATAATCTGGAATTTCGGGAGCAACTCACAGGTAATTTTCATGTGGCGAGTGTGGCATGTGGGGCAAACGTGATAAACGGGGGCTCGCGCGTGCGCGCGCAGGAGCGACGAAAAAATCGGGCGATCTCGCCAGCGAAAAAAGCGTTAGTAAGGACTTGACAGGGAGGGAGCTCGAGCGTAATATTCGAATCAAGGGTTTCTAGGACCCTTAAAACGCTTGGAGGTTTCCATGCAACCGGCCAGTTAAAAGCTGGCACCTTGAAAAAAACGCGCGATTCCGTGCACGGTAACGCAAGGTGTTTTCCCGGTCTGAGACATTGATGCTTAGGCCGGGTTTTTTATTGCTCGAAATACCTCAGCACTTTTTTCTCTTTTTTCCGAAAACATTGCCCAAATAATCGATCTTGACTCTATATATGTACTCATTAAATAATAGTATAAGAGTTCTTGAATATGGGAAAAGGGATAAAAAAGACAAAAGGGGAACGATCTTGGGATCTTGCGCGTGATTTAGACCGTTTTTGTGATGAAACGGGAGCACCGGATCCGGGGCGGTTTCTCGCTGAGGTTATGTCCGGACAAGATCCACGGCCCGGGCAAGTCTCGAGACTCTACCAGCTAATCAAACGGAATCGAAACTCCCAAACCCCTGATCCCGATGATTGGGCCGAACTCGTTGAGCTCGTACTATCGGACGATCGTTTCAAGCGTGATTTTCTCCCTGCAGACGTATCGATCGCGGCTGCAACAAAATTGATGGATTTCCTTTACGCCAAACGAAAAGCGGTTGAGATCTCGGGCCACCTATCAGCGAGTGTTGCCGTAACTCAACCGTTGACCGTTGAGGAAATCGAAGAATTCAACGAGAAATTTTGTGCTGAGTTCTAGCGCACAACAGCTCGATTACGACTGGACGCCAAACGAGTTCCGCTTGTTAAAGCATTGTCTCGAGCAAGATTTGTTTTTGTTCTGGCGCTATTTCTTCAAGGTCCGGACCGGGCAACGGGCGATCTTGAGTAAGCATCACAAGATCATCGCAAAAACTCTCATGCGCGTTGCAGCGGGGGAGATAACGCGGTTGATCATCAACATCCCCCCGGGCTTTACTAAAACGGAGCTCGCTGTTATTGCGTTCATTTCTTGGGGCTTTGCCAGGAACCCGCGATCGAGGTGGATTCATACCAGTTGCGCAGACGATTTGATCCTCTACAACTCGAGCGAAATAAAAAGGGTTGTCACTAGTCCGGAGTTTCAAACGCTTTGGCCGATGGAAATTAGGCAAGATCGCAAGGCTGCTAGTTTGTGGTTTAACGAGTTTGGCGGGGGAATGAGAGTAGCCCCCAGCGGGGGAACATTGACAGGTTTCCGGGCTGGGCAAATGGAACCGGGGTTCAGTGGGGGAATTGTCATCGATGATCCTATCAAGCCCGAAGATGTTCTATCGGACACAATCCGCAACCGGATCAACCGGAGAATTACGAACACGATTAAATCCCGTCTTGCGCTCGAGAGGCAAACTCCGATCGTTCTCATAATGCAACGTCTGCATGATGACGATCCAGCGGGTTTCCTTTTGTCTGGGGGTTCGGGGGATGAATGGCACCATTTAGAAATGCCTGTTGAGATTGAGGGAGATGAGCAAGATCACTATCCCTCCGAATGGATCTCAGGAAAGCCGATTGACTACACCTATCGGCCCGGGCCATTGTGGCGATACAAGATAGATGATGAGGATATCAAGACTCTTAAAAAAGATATCTACACTTACTCTTCTCAATATCTCCAAAGACCCGCCCCGGATGGGGGCTCGATATTCAAGCGATCTTGGTTCGAGTATTTCGCGGAATACTGGCCCGTTGAGAATGTTGTTGTGTTGCCCGATGGGGAAAGAGTCTCAATCGAATACAAACACATATACGCCGATACAGCGATGAAGACGAAAGAGGTTAATGATTTTTCTGTTTTCCAGTGCTGGGGAAAGGGAACGGACGGACGGATCTATCTGCTTGATCAAGTTAGGGGCAAGTGGGAGGCTCCGGAGCTCGAGAGGAAATTCATTCAATTCTGCGATCGTCATGAGTTCGAACAAAAGCGAAATCACATGGGAGCCCGGGCAAGGCGGGTTGAGGATAAATCGAGCGGAACGGGGCTAGTTCAAGCGATCAACTCGAAACGGGGCAGCGGATATATTGAGGGAATACCACGGGACAAAGACAAAGTTTCCCGGGCCAAATCGGGAGCTCCTAGGATAGCGCAAGGTCAAATCGTTCTGCTCGAGTCGGCATATTGGCTTGACGAATATTTGTATGAGTTCGAAAAGTTCACTCCAACAATGACCCATAAACACGACGATCAGATCGATCCAACTCTTGACGCAATACACGAGATGTTGATAACTGAACCGTTTGTGGGATATAAGGCAATCCAAGGAAAGCGGAAAAATGGCTAATATAAAAGATCATGTCCAAGTTCTCAAAGAGGGTCAAACGCTTTTGCCCGGGAGTGAGGGAGATTTTCCTTTTCCTCAACATGCGGAATCGCATGAAGAGGGAGGATATGACGAACTAGACATTACCAAAATTCCGGGATTGCTCAGCCAAGATAAAACAGTTGTTTTGGCGTTGCCCGATGTTGCTGCAGCGGTTACGGGACAAGATAATATCAGTTTTCATGAATCAGCGGGATCGGCTGAGAATAGCTATTTAACTCAAGACATCGTTGACCCGAATAAAGTATCTGTAGCAGCGGGAACGGGCTATATTCGGAAAATCGATTCTTGCGCTTCTCCCCTTTATGCTTGCGATTGGCTGGCGAGCGAATTAGTGATCGGATTGGGGGAAATCAAGTATGTTGGAGTTGAGTACGATTCGGGAATTGATCGTGGAAAAGTAGTTTTCAGAGCAACGAACGAATTTAACGGTCATACGGAATTTCTCTTAGGAACTGTTACTAGAGATTCGGTAGACTTGCACATTTTGAACAACCCGCAAATTGCGGCCGATATCGCGCAACATGCTTATCATCGATTTTATGAAACTTTTCCTTTTCAACGGGCCGATCGATTAGGTGGTTTGATTCCAGGGGAGATCGGAACCAGAAATCTCACCGTTTCAGCGGGGGAGATTTATGACGGTCTCAACGAGTTCGTAATTACTGCTAAAGATACCAGCGGTTCAGATACGTTCGACGCTTATTATAATAATGGATCTTGGGTTGCTCTTACAGGTCAAACCCAATGGGACAATACACAATATAACGATTTTGGAGTTGGGCTTGTAACGCTGCCCGGAGTTCGTTGGGGGATTCATTGGATATATCTCGATCTTGATGATGAACTAGTAACGGTCTATGGGCAAGACGATTATTTAACTGAGGGGGAGGCAGTTGCAGCGGCGCCCCCAACAACACTCCCGAATCGGCTTTTGATTCACGGCAAATTGATCGGTAGACTCATTTTCCAGAAAAACGCGGCAACCGCTGAGCGAATTGAAAGTGTTTTCACAACTCAATTCTCGGTTGCTGGCGTTGTTGATCATACTGAATTAGCGAACATCGGAACCAAGACTCACTCTCAAATTGACGCTTTCATAGCAGCCCCCTCAACTCCCGGAGATATTACTTTAGAGGGGGGAGGCTCAATTACTACTACGCTGGGGGGAGACATAACGCTAGATCCCGATTCTGGGGGAGCTGTTCTCGTTGGGGGCGATAGCAATATTTTAGGAACAGCTTCGGGGGTTTTGAGGTTGACAGGGGTTAGTGGAGTTCGAATACATCTTAGTAATTTGAGAGTTGACGGCGATGCTTATGTGTCTCCTAGTCAACATATGCTTTTTTGGGATCAAGCTGGGGGTGATTATGCTGGTTTCTATGGATACAAGAACATAACTCAAGGGCTGCATATGATCGCGGAAAGGAATAACGTAATCCTTACCACGATCGCAAATAGATCAACGGATCACGGAAGGGGGAGTGATACGGATCCAACGTTCTACATTTTCTCAGCAACCGATTTAGGAACATCGACAGATGAGTTTGTTGGAGATTTGCACGATAAAGTGAACGCTTTGAGGTTGATCGGCAAGGGAGGTCGAACCGCAAAACATTTCATTCCGATCGAGCTAGCCGATGATGGCTATTTCGATTTACCTGCGAGCTCTGCAGGCTATGGAACTTTCATCGCTGGCGACAACGAAGAAAGAACCGTTTTGTTTTGGGACTCGAGCGCGACTCCGGTTTTAGCGGCTCAAAGCTCAAACGTAGTAACAACCGATACGGATGGAAACTTGTGTTTCTTCGATAACGGGACATCGGTTCGAGTAAAAAATAGGCTAGGAGCGGCAAAGAAAATTACTTTCTTTTATGAGTTCACAATACCGTAAAAAGGAGTTCAGAAAATGGATACTGTCATAAATACGAAGGTTCGAATCACTTTCAAATTACCGAATCTTTCAGCTAGGGATGATCTCGAAACGAAAATCAATAATTTCATCGCTACTCAAGATCCGGGGTCCTATCGAGATAATATGTGTAGAGAGACCCCCGAAGATTCAAATTTGCCTTTCTGGTTTCAGACAAAGATGTTTCTTGTGACGCCGACAGTGGCGAAAGTATCAAGCGCAAGAACAGCGATCTTGAATGCGCTGCAGACAATGCCCGAAGTTATCGATTATGAATTTCACATGATCGAAACGAAAGAAAACTAAATGACTGAAAGGACCCGCAAAATGCATTTCCAATGGGAAACAGAAGTAGAAACGATATTGGGTAAGAAAATACAGATTTCACCGAATGATCCCACAGCTACGTTGAGATCATTATGTTTATGGGCAGTATTGACACAAGGCACCGATTCAAAAACGGGCCGTTGTGCTTTGAACGAAACAGAAAAATTCGAACGGTATGAGTTTGCCAAAAAGATCAAAGAAGCGACGGTAAAAACCGATTTTTCCGTTGAAGAAATAGCGGAATTGAAAAAGTGTGTAGGGGGATTGCCCGAATTTGGGCCAATGATAGTTGGCCCAATATTTGATATTTTGGAAGGAAAAGGGAAAAAATGAGCACACTAGCCAAAGCGAGAGACTCTCTTGTTAATCTCGTTGCCAATCTTGGGACCTCAAAAGACAAGCGTTCCCATACACAATTTCAACAGCGGAAATTTGAACGAGAGGGACTCTCAACGATCTATCGTGAAGATTGGTTAGCGGGAAAGATCGTTGATATTCCCGTTGATGATATGACTCGCAAGTGGAGATCGTTCTCATCTCCCTCTTTGAGCCCGGAACAACTTGACGATCTCAAGCAAGCGGAAAAAGATCTCAAGATAAAAGCGCTGTTCAATGAAACTGAGAAATGGGCGCGATTGTATGGGGGAGCTGGGATCATCATCGGTGTTGATGGGGCGGGAGAGATGAATGAACCGCTCGAGCTCGAGTCAATAAGGGAAGGATCGCTAAAATATCTCATCTCCGTTGATCGTTGGGATCTGATTCCGTGTGAAGTGAACACAACGGATCCAAGCAAGCCCGATTTCCGAATTCCGCAATCCTATACTCTCTATGGAGGTAAGACAAGGATCCATCATACTCGAGTTCTTCATTTTGACGGGTTGATTTTACCGTGGCGAGAACGGCAAAAAGAAAACTATTGGGGGCAATCGATCGTTCAACGGGTCTATGACGCTGTTGTCAACGCCAGTTCAACCGCTCAGAGCGTTAATTCTCTTGTGTATGAGAGCAAAATTGACGTTGTATCAGTCAAGAATTTGTTTCGCCAGCTCTCGAGCAAGGGAGGCGAATCGGCCATAATCGAGCGTTTCATTAATGGGGATGCGATCAAAAGCATCAATAATATGTTGCTGATCGATTCAGACGAGGAATCATACGAACAAAAGCAACTCACTTTCGCTGGTTTGTCTGATTTGATGCTCCGATTCCTCAACATTGCCGCTGCAGCTGCAGACATTCCCGCTACTAGGCTACTTGGGGAAAGTGCTCCCGGGCTCAATGCAACGGGAACGGAACAAACCCGCCAGTATTACGACATGGTAAACAGTAATCAGGTTTCGAAATTCGGACCGCAACTCGATTACTTGGATCAAATCTGGGTCCGGTCAACAATCGGGGCGATTCCCGATGATTGGAGTTTTGAGTTTAACTCGCTTTGGCAAACTACCGACACTGAGCAAGCAGATATCGATCTTAAGAATTCTCAGCGGGATAAAAACCATATGGAGATGGGGAACGTTACTAGTTCGATGGTCGCAACCGATCTCAAAGAAAAGGGAACTTATCAGATCCCGGATGAATGGATCGAAACTCTCGAGGCAATCGAAAAAGATGAACTTGAGGGAGAAGTTGAGCCCGAACCGATCGAGCCTGTTGAGGTTCCCGAAGTTGAGCCCGAACCCGCTCCGGTTGCCGAACCCAATCCCGAAGATGAGACCGAAGAAAATCCCGAAGATGACGATCAAGAATAATGGCTCTCACTCAAGAACAGATTAACGCGGTTGCGCGTCATAGAAAAAAGAAATCTAGACAACTCAAAAAGTTCAAGTCTCCCGAACCTCCGAAATCGATTGCTGCAGATTACGCGATCGAAATGAGACGATTGACAAACGAGATAACCGATCTTGTTGCCGCTGAAATTCTGCCCCTTTTAGAAGAGTTCGAGAACCAATATCGAATCCCCGAAACCGTCGATGTTGATATAGGGGTTGAGCTTGCTTTTGCGTTCAATAGAATTGAACAGAAACTAGAATCTCAATCCGAAAAATTAGACAAATACGCTAAAAGAATCGCTCGAAAATCGATGCTCAAAGGGAATCGATTCCACCGTAAAAAATGGGTTGCCCAGATCAACAAGCTAGCTGGGATCGATGTTCGTTCACTTCTCAGGGACAAGAACATTGAAGCTCTCTTACTGGACAAGATCAATGAAAATGTTGCGCTGATAAAAACACTGCAGCCCGAATACTTGGATCAAGTGCAACAAGCTGTTACCGAGGGAATGAGACGGGGGGACGATTTCTTTTCTATTCGCCAGCGACTAGGAGAGCTCGAGAGTAAAAACAGCCGATATCGCCCCCAACTGATAGCCCGGGATCAAATGTCCAAGCTAACGGGCGATCTGAATATGTTCAGACAACAGGATATAGGAATAAGAGCTTATATATGGCGCACTGTGGGCGATTCGGCTGTGAGACCATTACACAAAGCAAACGATGGAAAACAGTTCAGTTGGGCCGCTCCCCCTCCCTCAACGGGACATCCGGGCCATGATATCAACTGCCGTTGTGTTGCTGAGCCTGTTTTTGATGAATGGTTAGCGTCGATAGACAGGCAAAAAAGCTGGGATCCCAACTGATTTAGATATTGACAATTCCAGAAAACCGGACCTAGAATAATACAATGACATGTAAAGAGGGGAAAAGGTTCGGCTAAGTCAATGATTTTTTACGATATATCGAAAATATCAAAAAGGAAAAAAACGCCGGAGGGTTTCTTAAAGGTTCCCGCTCGAGTTGCCCGAACGGGTGTTCAGGATTACGATTCTTTCTATGATTTCGAAGATGGGGAACTCCCCGACGAAATGGATCGGAAACCTGGAAAAATCGTAAGGCTTTTGAGGCCAGAAAACCAAGTCTTTTCTGATCAGACAATGGCGAGCGTTGTCAACAAGCCGATTACGGATGGACACCCGTCCGAATCGGTGAACGCTGCTAATGTTCGAGATCTCCAAGTTGGCTTTTCGAAAGAAAATGTCAAGCGGGATGATAACGCAATCGCTGTTGACTTGCTCATCCAAGCAAAAGACGCGATCGAAAAAATCGAAAAAGATGGTGTTAATCAAATTTCGCTGGGATACGCAACGGATGTTGTATGGGATAGCGGAATTGATGATGAGTTTGGCCCATACGATGGGATCCAAACCGCAATCGAAGTAAATCATATTGCTCTGGTAAGAGCTGGAAGAGCTGGCCCGGAAATTCGGCTGAGCGATTCCGAAAATAAACGCCAAAAGGAGAAAAACAAAATGGCAACGAGAATGATTGACGGGATCACGATCGAAGTCACGGATCAAGCTGGCGAGGCTATCGATAAGCTCACTTCTGAGTTGACCGATACCCGGGCAGAGCTTGAGACCGTAAAGACTGAGCTTGTCGATTCCAAGAAAGAGACCGAATCAGTCAAGGGAGAGCTTGATGCGGAAAAGGCGAAAGTTCTCAATACTGAGAAACTTGACGAGCTCGTCAATGCTCGTCTTGCGGTAATCGACAAAGCCCGCAAGCTCGCCCCCAAAATTGAGACCAAGGGGCTTTCGGATACTGAGATCCGAAAGGCTGCGATCGAGGCAACTTCAAAGGATTTCGATCTCAAAGACAAATCCGATGAATACGTTGCAGCGGTTTTCGATACCCTTTGCAGGGATATCAAGGGGGAAAGCTCTGTCATCAATGACGATCTCAAGAACTTGGATGATGGAAGCGTTTCCAAGTTGGATGAAGCCCGGGATCGGATGCGCAAGAACCGCGCAAGTGGAGGTAAGGAATAATGAGCGTTCAAACTACATATGATCTGAATCAGCCAAACGCCTATTCTGGGCTTTTCGCTGATATGAATCCGAAACTCGTGATTACGAAAATGGCCGAGGGAGGCGATATTCCCTTTGGTCGGGTTGTCTCCCGGGGAACGGGCGATAACCAGTGCGTAATCGGTGGCGATGGTAGCCCCATCGGGATCACGGGTCGTGATCTTGGTAGGGAGGGAGTTCAGACTACCGGAGTTCTCGATTATTTCGAAGATGAGCCCGCCGCAATCATGCAGTTTGGCTACATGTTTGTTGAGATCAAAAGCGCTTCTGGAGATCCGGGAGATCCTCTCTACTATGACAACGCAACGGGCGAAATCTATGTAGGGACCGCTGGGGCTGGATATACTCAGCTTGCGGCAACTCTCGAGGAAACCGTTTCAGCTGTTGATCAGATCGCTCTGATCAAGGTCAATACTCCGCTGTATCTCGGAGCGGCTTTGGCTGGCAACGTCATTGTCAAGGGAACGATCGCGGTTGCCGCTGATTTCCCCACGTCTGCAGATGTTCAGATCGGACACGTTTATATCGTTACTGCAAAGGTAACGGATGATGACGCTACTAAGACGAACACCGGACAAACGTTCGATCTTGGCGAAACAATTTTTTGGAGTGGCGCTAACTGGAAAATCATTGGACAGAACAAAGTCAAGCACACAAGTGTTCAAGCGGTTGCAGCAACTGCTACCGAGATCGCTTTCGTCGCCACGGGTTCGGGCTCAATCCTTGATGGTAAATGCGCGGTTTTGACCGCTGCAGCCGCTGGCGAGAGTATGGTAATTGATGTCAAGATCAATGGAACCACTTGCTTACAGGCTACTACCACGATTGACGATAGCTCCGGAACTACTGCGGAGGATCTCAACATCGATGACACTGCGAACGATCTCGCCGCTGGCGACATCGTAACGATCGAAAGAACGTATACAGCGGGCGGGGGTCCAACTCCTATGACCGATTCCGCTGTTTCAATCGATTTCACTAACTAAAGGAGTGAAAGAAAATGTCTAAGCAAATGAAACTCGACGCCAACGGGGCGGTTTTCTTCGCTCGCCAGCTCGAATACATCAAAGCAAAGAGCTATGATGTTCTTTACGCTGATCTCGGGTGGACAAAGCTGTTCCCCGTTTCTGAGGAAGCCCCAACCGGGATCGCTTCGATCACATACCGGACCTATGATCGGGCTGGTATGGCAAAAGTGATTAATCACTATGCAAAGGATCTCCCCCGGGTTGACATCGCTGGGAAAGAAACGACCGTTCCCGTTCATACGGTCGGAGATGCTTTCGGCTACACCATCAAGGAAATCAATCAAGCTCAGTTGACCGGGGTTCCCCTCGATCAGAAACGGGCTAGCGCTGCGAGGCGTGCGATTGAAGAGAAGCTTAACGATATCGCTTTCAATGGCGAGGCTGCAGCGAATCTCATTGGGCTTTTCACGGATCCAAACGTTCCCCGGGGCAATGCTCCCGATGGGGGCGGGGGCGATCCCGAATGGTCAACGAAAACTGCAGCGGAGATCTTAACCGATGTCAATCGCGGTTTCCGGGAGATTTTTGAGGATTCCAAGGGTCGCCACCGTGGAAACATTCTAGGTTGCCCCCTTGCTCAATGGTCGCTGTTGATGGAAACTCCCTTGGGGGATGATTTCAATCAAACGATCGCGGGTTTCCTTGTCAAGAACTCCCCCTATTTGACATCGCTCGATCAGATCGTGCCGATCGTCGAATTCCAGGGAGCGGGAACCGCTGGTGTTGATGTTGCGTTGTTCCTGCAGCGGGATCCCGATATGGTTCAGTTTGAGCTTCCACAAGACGTGATGTTCCATCCGGAACAGTTGAGCGGGCTCGAGTATGAGATTCCCGCAACCGCTGAAACCGGGGGACTGAACATCTATTACCCGATCTCGATGTTCATTCTCGAGAAAATCTAGCCAAAGAAAGGACCCTGCAAAAATGGCTTCAATTCTCAACAACAGTGCAAGGAAATACAGCCTTGCATATGGCAAGGGAGCGCTTTTGAAAGTTCTCCCCGGGCTCAATACCTATGAGAGTTCCAAAAAATCCGAACTCAATAAGGATATTACATCCGAAAAAGAGTTCGAGGATGCTCTTAAAGAGGTTTCCAAGATTGAATACGTGAAGATCCTCCGAGACAATGGAACTTTCGTAATCAATCTCAAATCTAGCGATGGCGAGAAGCCCAAGCGCAAGACGAAAAAGAAAACTAGCAAGAAAAAGAAAGAGACTAAAACTTTCTAGGCTTTTGAGCAATGGCGGTAACTCCAACAACGTTCAAGGATCGTTATCCTGAATTTTCGAGTGAATCGGATTCTCGAATTCAGATCTTCATTGATGATGCTGAGCTCGAGTTAGAGGAATCTCGTTGGGGCGATCTGTATGATCGGGGCTTGTCAGCTCTTACCGCTCATTTGCTCGCCATTGCTAACAAAAATGCAGCGGGTTCGGGATCGGGAACTGCTCTCGCTGGTAAGTTAGCGAGTCGCACCGTTGGATCTGTTTCGGTTTCCTTCAACAGTGGACAAAGCACGGGATCAACCGAAGATTTCTATTTGTCTACATCATACGGGGCTGAATACTGGCGACTCGCTAAAATGGTCGGTATGGGAATCGTTGCGGTTGCACAATGAGCAAATCGGGTGCAAAGCTCAAGAGAAAAACCCGGGGCGATGGAATACCGGGAGTTGTTGAGAATACCAAAGACGCAACTGTCAAAGTTGGTGTTTTGCGTGGGCAAGGGGAGCACCCTAACGCCGATCGTGGTCAAACCGTAGCGGAGATCGCTTTTTGGAATGAGTTTGGAACCCAGCGGATTCCCCCGCGACCATTTCTCCGTTCAACTCTCAAGAATCAAAAGCAAGTTTACAAGCTAGCTTTTAAAGCAGCGCTCAAACAAGTCTTGCTCCGGAAAATTTCGAGCCCGAAAGCGATTGGACAAATTGGGGCGAAAGTCTCTACTGATATTCAAAGCACTATTACTTCGCTTTCTACTCCTCCAAATGCTCCGATGACAATTGCTCTCAAGAAAGGGAAAGCTAACCCGCTCATTGATTCGGGAACGTTGAGACGATCGATAACTTGGGAGTCTCTCAAATGATCGATATGCTTTCCCATTTTGCCGATGAAATGGTAACAGCTTCTCACGTTGCGGGGGATGCGGGAACGTATACGGATGGGGAATGGGTTCCCGATCTTGATTCTGGCGTTGATGTTTCGATTGTTTTTCCTCAACCGCTCAATATGCGGCAACTCCAACAACTGGATCCCGGGGAACGGGTGCAAAACTTCGTTCAAACTTGGACAAAGGCAAATATTCGAGTAAGGGAAGGAAACCGAGATTCAGATCGAATCACTTTTGACGGTAGAACGTTTCTAGTCTACCAAGTTGAGGATCGGACATTTCCGGGAGAATTCAAGCATTGTATTTTGAGGGAGATAACGCCGGATGAATGAAATAATTCGGCAATGGCTGATCGAAGTCTTGGGCTATGATGATCAACACATTATCAGAGCTCAACAAGAGGGACCGATCCCGATTGGGCCATATGCCACTTATTTTATTTTGACGGACGTTCCCTCGAACTATTCTCTTGAGGAAAACGAGGATAGTTCCCCGGGAGACTACTTGCAACGCTACTACAACCGGGGAGAATTGACTGTTCAAGTTGACATATACGCTTCCGATGGGAGGGAGCTACAACACAATCTTGCAATGTCTAGACGGTTGCTCAAAGTACGTCAAATATTGCAGCCTAATAACGTTTCGCTTATTGGCTCGAGTGATATTCGGAATTTGACAGCGCTTGTTGACACGAAACATAAAGCCCGTTGGCAATGTGATCATTCGTTCTACTTGTGGAATACCATAGAAGAACAGAATGAGAAAATTACCAACGGCTATGAGATTACTGGTAAGTATCAACCCGGGGATGAAATCATTGAGATTGATGTAACCCCGTAAAAAGGAGAAAAGGAAAATGGCTATCATTCTCGGGCATGTAGACGTTCAAGCAATTCTGCAAACGTCAGTTGTGCCACAAGCAACATTCGGGTTGCAGCTGTTTTTGACTGACGACGATCAGATCCCGATCGATCAGCGGTTTTTGCTGACTGACAAAGACAGCTTTGATGATTACGATTCAGCTAGTGATCCGTATCTGTTCGCTCAAACGTATTTCGCGCAAAAGCGGGTTGCAAGCGAAATGATGTTGGGGCGATGGGTTCGAACGAACTCCGCTCCATATTGGATCGCTGGCCCAGCCTACGAAACCGATTATACGGTTTGGAAAGCGGTAACGGACGGTTCTTTCACTGTTCAAGATAACACAACTCCAACTCCGCTTGAAGATGACGTTTCCGGATGCGATTTCTCGGGAGTTACGGATCTTGATGGGATCCTAACGGTGCTCAATGCGAAACTTGCCGCGATTGCGGTTCCGAATATCACGGGACTTGATAGCGCTTTGTTCTCGTTTGATATTCTCAATCGGTTGATTCTCACTCACTCGCAAACCGGGGCAGCGGCAAAAACTCTCACGATCATCCCAACCGATCCACCCGTTGGAACCGATCTCGCCGCTGGTTTCATGGACAATTCGAACGGGTCAACGATTGCTGGGCTTGATGCTGAGGAGCCCGAAGATGCACTAGCGGCGATTTCGGCAAAATCAGCGGTTGGAGATTCTTTCTATAACGTTGCTTTGGATCGAGCGGCAACGGACGATCAAATGGTCGCTACTGCGTCATATATCGAAGCAAAAACCAAGTTGCTCGATCTTGTGATTACCGCTGCAGCCGCTAAAACCTCAGCAACAACGGACGTAGGATCGCGTTGTAAAGCGCTGGGGCTCAAGCGTACAATGTGTATCTATACCGAAAAGGTAGACGAATGGCCGGATGCGGCAACCGCTGGGGCTGTTCTCCCTGCTACTGAGGGAACTACCAATTGGGCCTATGAGGTTCTTTCGCTGGTTTCCGAATCCGGGCTTTCGGCTCCCCTCGATAACACGGCAAAAGCCAATCTCGAGAACAAGAACATCAATCGCATTGAAGCGCTTGGAGCTAATATTTTCATGTATGATGGTATTACTTCGGGCGATATCGAAAAGCGGATCATGCTGGGCCGCGATTGGTTCGAGGCTCGCATTGCTGAGGATCTGTTTTCCGATCTGTTGAATCAACCGCTCCGGGGTTTCACAAATGCGACAATTTCAAACGTTGTCGGTATTGTGAAAACGTATGGTGAGGAGGCGATTGATCGCGGAATCGGTGTCAACACTCCCGATCGCCCGTTCACTATTGACGCTCCGGATGCGGACGATTTTACAACAGCGCAACGGGCTAGTCATAGAATGGAACTAGGAACCTCAAACAATCCATTTTTCACCTTGCACCTAAACAGCGCAGTCAATGACTATACTGTGATCGGTGTTTGGAACATCTAAAAGGAGTTTGAACAATGGCTTTCAAGCAATACGATCCCGAAAAAGTATCGGTTGTCATTGGTACAACTCCAATGAGAGCTTTTGCGGACGGGTCAATGGTGGCGATTGAGTACACTGTTGATAAGCGGTCTCTCCATATTGGAACGGACGGCAACGGGAGACACATCAAAAGCGCTGACTCGAGCGGTATGGTAACTGTTCGGCTTGCCTCTTACAGCCCGTCAAACGCGGCTTTGATAGCTCTCGATCTGCTTGATGAACCGTTCCCGATCACTGTTACGGATAAGTCGAGCTCTGCGGATCTGTTCTTCGCTGAATCTTGCACGGTTCGAAGAATTCCTAACATGGAAAAATCAAACGTGGAAACTCCCAATGAATGGATTTTCCAGTTTGTCCGGGGCAATATCGAGCATACCGGAGCGGAAATCTAGAAAGGGATAGGACCCAATGACAAAGGACCCGCACAACATCAAATTCGTTCTAACGAATTTGAGCGGAGAAAAAGTAGAGTATGATCTACAACCGCTCAAAAGAAAAGACGCTGCATACGTAGCACACACTTTCCTTCAAACGATTCTCAAAGCTCTTTCCGGAGCAATTGCGGGATCGGGAGATTCGAACGAAAAAGCAAAAGCGGTTGTTGACTCATTGAGCAAGATCGATTTTGAAACGATCTGGTCAATGGCTTCTATCTTGCTCAAATACGCTCGAATCAAAACGGAAAACGGAATCGTTGAGATCAACGATCTTGATGAGTGTGACTACTTCGCAGAAAACCCGGATGAGCTCTATTTGGCTGTCTATCATGGGATATTGGAGAATTACCCAAAGGTTTTTTCACGGGTCCGGGATCTAATGTCCGGTTTAGGTCAACAGATCTCGGAACGGATGAAAAATCTAACGTTGACACAAGCCGAATAAGGCACAGCCTAGAGGATCCGATTGTAGAAACTTTGCAGGTAGCGACATTTTACAACGTAGATCCCGGGGTTGTAGACGATTGGACAAACATCGATTTTCTTGATCGTCAAGAATTCATGTATGTTCAACTCGAGATCGATCGCCTGTATCGGAAAGGGTTGAGTTAATGGCCCGGACCGTTATTGAAGAATTCGTTGCGCTTCTCGGTTGGGAGGTAGATTCAACCGAAGTTGAAGAATTCAACAACACTGTTGACGATCTCGGAAATACTCTCAAATGGGTTACGGGGCTAATCGTAGGGGCTACTACTGCGATCGGAGCTCTCGTTGTCAAGACAAACCAAGAAACAGCCGAAATGGGCAATTTGGCCCGTTCGGTCGGGTTGTCTGCAGAGTCGCTTGACGCTTTAGGGGGAGTGGTAGCGAATATCGGTCTCAACGCCGAAAATGTTGTTGATCTTGTTGAAGAGATGAACAACAAGTTTGGCGAAATGGCTGGGCTGGGGGAAATGACAGCGGTTGAAGAATCGCTAAAGATCCTCAATCTGGAATTCAAAGAGCTTCAAAAGCTCGAGCCCGAAAAGCAATTTCAAGAAATTATTGACGCTGCATTGCGCTTGGAGGATCAACAAAAAGCGGTTGCCGCTGTTGATATGCTCCTAAGCGGAGAAGCAAATAAGATTGTTGGGTTCTTGAGGGAGCAAGGTCAAACTCTTGATGAAATTCTAACGCGGTATAAAGAGATAAACCTATTGAGTGAAGAGGCTCGAAAGGGAGCTGAAAAATTCAATATGGTTTGGGGGCAACTTCAAGTTGTCATCAAGTCTCTTACTCAACTCTTTTCGGGGCTCGCTGGCGAGGCTTTAGCCCCGGTTGTTTCCGAATTCATCGATTTTGTTGTTCAGAACAAAGAGCTCATCAAATTACGTGTCAAAGAATGGGTTGACGTTTTCGTTTCTACTCTCAAATTTCTTTGGTCGGTTCTCAGAAATGTAATTAATGTTTTGGCTCCAATAGTCGATAAATTTGGAGGTTTGAAAAATACACTCAAGTTACTTGCTATCGCAATTGGGGCGGTGAAATTTGCCAAGCTAATAAAAGCTCTGCAAACAATGGTCAAATTGCAAAAGCTACTTACTTTGCAAGGACTTAAAAAAGCGTTGCTCGGACTTGTAACGCCAGCTGGTATTTTGGCTTTGTTGTTTGGAATTCTTGCGCTTGCAATTGAGGATTTAATCGTCTTTTTCCAAGGGGGAGAATCTTTTCTTGGGAAATTGGGCGATAAAATTTCTGAATTCATACATGAGCATATTACCGGCTTTATTGCTTCATTATTTGGATTGTCGAAAGAGGAATTCGATCTTGCAGTTGTTAAAACATTTGAAGATCTTGTTGCTTTTTTCACTGAAACAATTCCGGAAGCAATCGATTCACTAATTGAAACATTCAAATTCTTTTTTGATGTAATAACTTCTGATACCCTTTCTTTTGACGAAAAAGTCAAACTCATTTGGGAAGGGTTAAAGATTTTCATAGGAAATATTTTTGAAGGAATAGTTGATGCTATTGCTTGGATATATTCTCCGATAATAGAATTAACAGAATGGGTTGCTGAAAAAGTAGCTGAATTATTCCTTAAACTTGATGAATACTTCCCCGGTTTTACTGATACGGTTTTGGAAATCGTAAATACGATTTCTAACGCGATAACAAAAGTATTTGGTTTTCTTGGTACACTCCCCGATAAAGTGATCGGGCTTTTCCAACGGGCAAAACAGGGAATCAAAAATGTTTTGGCCGATCTCCCGGGGGTTGGTGGTTTCTTTGGAGATGACGAACAAGCCCCCGGACCGCCCCCGCCAAGTTTGGAGGGAACTGTTTTTGATTATGGCGATCGAAACGAAACCCCGTTAGGTATGCGCGGAACTGTGTTTGATCCCGGTCCGATGACTAACTCAGCAGGTTTCGGCCCGTCACCAAATGTTACCAATACCCAAACGACTACAAATCAACCTCGAACAACAGTGAGTAACGAAATCAACGTCACTCAGTTACCGGGGGAGAGCTCACAAGATCTCGCAAGACGGATTAAAGATGTGATGGATCAATCTGTTGCGGACGCTGTAAGAAACAACGAAACCGGAGTTGTGTATTAAATGGGTTTCGCTCAATTAGGAAATTTGCTCGTTGATCCGGTTGCGCTAGCTCGATTTTTCGGCTTTGTTCCTGTCATTGTCGGAGATATCATTGTTGATGTTCTCGTTTCTGAAACTCCCGTATATGACTATGATGTGACGGAACATCCCGTCGAAGCTGGGTTAGATGTTACTGACAATCGAGTTGCACGGCCCGCAACGTTGATCCTCGATTGTATCTTGACGGATATTGCATTGAGCCCGCAAGCAATAGCGGGGGCGGTTGCCGCTGGCGTTTTAGCTGGGGGCTTTCCTCCGTTGACTTGGCAAGCGAAATATGATGCTTTGTTGGGGCTCGCTGCAAAAAACGATATTGTCGATGTCTTTACGCCTCTCAATACATATTCATCTATGATGATTACCAGTGTTCGACCGAATCAGAACAAAGACACTTCGCAAGCGTTGTTTTTCAATATAGAAATGAGAGAAATTCGAACGGTTGCTAGTGAGATCAATATCGTTGATCCTTCGCAGATACCGAAAAAAATCAAAGAGCAAGAAAAGCCCGAAAACACGGAAGCTGGTAAAAAGACAGCCCCGAAAAAGAAAAAGGGACCTCAAGGGACAGAAGAAACGGGCGAAAAGAACTCGTCCACTTTAAATGATCTTTTTGGATCTGTTTTTGGTTAGGAAATGAGAACAATACCACTAACACCCGAACCGGATTATTCTGAAATCGTCGAAATCGAATCTCAAACCGTTGAGCTTTCTGTTCGATGGAACTTGCTTGATGAAGGTTGGTATCTCGATATCGTTGGGCAAACTTTCGAGCTCGAGTTGCTTGGATTGAAACTTGTTGGGGGTGTCAATCTGCTCAAACCGTTTGCAGTTCTCGAGCTAGGCGGTTTGTTTCTACTCGATACAGAAGAGAAATTTGAGGATCCCGATTTTGATTTGATTGGAGATCGGTTCATTCTGATCTATGTGACGAAAGCAGAAATGGTTGCCATTACTATTTAACAGATATATCGAACTCGTTGTTTATACAACGTTGAGACGGTATACAATTCGATTCTTACACGTTGAGTTTGATATCGAGCTCAATCGTGATTCTACTCCCAACATTGCTAGGATTACGATCTACAATTTGAGTGAGAATACGAGAAATCTATTCAGTGAAGATCATCAAGGAATAGAATTCTATGCAGGATACAACCCCTTTGATTTGCCGATTTTGCCCCCGCTTTCGGTTCCTTTGTTGTTCAAAGGATCGACGATCAATGTGAGTCACAAGAAAGTCAAAGCTGATTGGGTAACAGAAATTATTGCGGGGGATGGAAACAAAGAATTTCTTGAGTCATATTTTTCGAAGTCTTACAAGAAAGGAACTCCGATTAGTCTGCTATTGACTGATCTCGCTGCAGCGTTCAAGCTACCTTTTACAAATGATTTTATCGATCCATCGGCACTAATGACTCGGGGGCAATCGTTCTCGGGGAAAGTAAAAGATATACTCGATCAAGTTGCAGACGATTACTTTTTAAATTGGTCGTTTCAAAATCAAGTTTTGGAAGTAACAAACGCCAATCAACCGCCATTGAAAGATCTTGTTGCAACTGTTCTCTCCCCCGATACGGGGATGATAGAAAGCCCGATCCTAGTTGAGCGATCTGCAGCGACAACAAAAAAGAAAATCGACAAAACGAAAACAAAAAACAAACCGATTCGGCTTGGAGTTCAAGTAAAAACACTTTTGCAAGGCGATATCAAACCGAATCGGTTGTTTCTGATCATTTCTCCGATTCCGGTCTCGAGTTTGGGAATTGAAACGCTCAAGCGAAAAGGGGAAATCAAACTCCCAACCGCGTCAACCCCTTACATTGCCGATAAAGTGAGACATTCGGGATCGAATTTCGGGCAAACTTACGAAACCTCAATTGAGGGAGATGTTTACAGCGTATGAGCGACGATCGAGAAAACTTGGACGTTGGATTATCAAAAGTGTTTGAGTCGCTTTTTGCGAAAAAACATTTTTGTATGCCTGCGCAAGTCACACAATTCGATCCAGCGCTTCAAACAGTAGCAGTTCAACCCGCTCTGAAAATTCTTTTCCAGGGAGAAACAGTTCCCCGGTTATTGCCAATAATTGAAGATGTTCCGATCGTCTATCCCGGGGGCGGTAACTTCTTTGTCACTTTCGATATCTTGCCCGGTCATACTGTTCTATTAATTTTCGCTGAGCGTTCAATTGAAAATTGGGCAAATCTTGGAGGCATAGCGGATCCTCAATCAACGCGGAAATGTGATCTTTCGGATGCGATAGCGATCCCTGGAGTGTTGCCAACTCCAACCGCTTTGAAACCCCCGGTTGATTCCGCGTCACTGACAATTCGAAATCTTGCGAACACTGTTTTTGTTCGAGTCAAAGATTCCGATATTGAAGTTGGAGCGGGGGCAGGTTCGATAAAGCTCAGCACAGCAACGGGACAAGCGAACATCAACAACAATTTCACGGTTGACGTATAATGCCTCTCAAGCTCATAGCGGTTCAGGGAATGACAGTAATCACGGATCCTACAACTACGATTCCGCCATTGTTTCCAAACGTAGTTGCGACTATTGTTGTTGCTCCCCCAACGGGAATAAAGAATAAGGGAGAAAATAAGCTAGTTCATAGGGACGGAGATCAGATCACAGTATCAGCGATCACGGTTCCCGCTGCAGGGGCTACGATTCCCGATCCCGCATCATATACCGTTCCATTGAATGCAACTGCTCTCAAAACGAAAGCTGAGGGAGTTCTAGTGTTGAGACAAGACGATCAAAGCGATTTGATTAGCGCAACGCCTCAAATTCCCTCAACGCCAGATCCCATTGACTATCCAGTTTCGTTCAAGTGCAAAATTTCGGTTGCTGGGCAAATAAAATCGAAAGCTCAATAGATGGCAAAAGATCTCAAATTGACTCAAGCTCAAGATCTCGAACTCGAGAACGGAGATCTAGCTTTCATCGAAGATGGTGAAGAGGTAATCCAAGCGGCAAAGATCGGATTGCTTCACATTCTAGGAGAATGGGTTTTTGACTATACGCTAGGCGTTGATTGGTTTGGGATCATGTGGTCAACTACAACCTCAATTGCTGAGAAGCGAAAAGAGATTCAAAGAGTTTTAGTCAATACTGAGGGAGTGAGGCGATTGTTGAGGCTCGAGTTTTCTATTGATCCCATTGAGCGGGCCGCGTTTGTTGAATTCGCCGCTGATACCAATTTTGGGCCAATCTCAACCGAGTTGACGATATAGGAGATTGCTATGAGTACATTTACCTCAACAGGTTACACGATCGATCGTTATGATGATATTCTAAACGCTCTCATAGCCGATTTACAAAGCGCTTTCGGTGACAACATCAAAACAAATCCGGATTCGGCCTTTGGTCAGTTTGCCCGGATTATGTCTGAGATCGTAGCAGACATAAACGAAAGCGTTGAGGGAATTGTTTCAGCGTATGATCCTCAAAAATCATCGGGTGTTTTCCTTTCCTCTCTTGTATTGCTCAACGGAATCGAGCGGAAAGAATCAGAGTTCTCAACCGTAACGCTCGAATGTACAGCTAATACAGCGGGAACAACAATCCCAGCGGGATCGCTAGTGTCCGATCCTGCTATCGGTGAACAGTTTGCAACCGATATTGAGTTGATTGTTGCCCCTTCTGGAACTGGTAACGTGTCAGCAACTGCCGTTAATGCGGGTCCTATTGCGGCGGTTGTTGACACACTAACACAAATCGATACCCCGGTTTATGGCTGGGAATCGGTTACAAATATAGTTGACGCAACCGAGGGTCAAAACGAAGAAACCGATCCCGATCTCCGGTTGCGTAGACAAAGAGCAGCGGAACAAACCGGAACCGCTAACGTTGCAGCGATCTTTACCGAGATCGCCAATATCCCAGCGGTTGAGCAAGTTGTTGTAATTCAAAATGCTACTGAGGTTACGGATCCGGATGGAGTGCCCCCGGGCCACATTTGGGCAATTGTTCTCGGGGGAGCGGATAACGATATTGCTCAAGCGATTTTTGAGATTCTAGCAGCGGGAACGGGAATGTATGGAGACACAACGGTTCCGTATGCTGATCCCATCACTGGAAAAACGTATGATGTAACGTTTGAGCGGCCCGATGATGTGGAAAACTGGATTGATGTTACTGTTGTAAAAGACGACGATTATCCCCCGGACGGAGACGATCAGATAAAACAAGCTCTCGTTGACTATTACGATGAATTCGAGATCGGTGAAGATGTAGAATATACTCGTTTGTATACTCCGATCAATTCGGTTCCGGGTCATTATGTGTCCGATCTCAAACTCGATACTACCTTTCCCCCAACGGGAACCGGAAACCTTGCAATCCAAACAAATGAGCGGGCTGTAATCTCGCTTCCGAACATTAGGGTATTCTCGTAATGGGAGCTCGAGCAATAAAAGCAATTGCGAGATTGCTCAACGAATTTTCCGATGGGGAAAATTGGGAAAAACTGTTTACCGCGATTGCAGCCCGATTCGAAGATACTGATATTGTTCTATCCGGGCTTTTACTCATGCGGACAATCGAAACCGCTGAGGGAGTTTGGCTCGATCAAGTTGGAGAAATTGTAGGTTTCTCGAGACCTGCAGAAGAGGTTTCTGATTCGGGAATTTTCACATTAAAGGGAATTGGCGATCCCGATGATGGTAATAAAGGGTTTTCCAGTCTTGGGGCTTTGGACGGGGGAGTTTGGACAAGCCTAAACGGGTTGCCTACAGAAAATCTAGCTAGTGATACTGTTTATCGAGAATATCTATTTGGAAAAGTGAAAGCGACTTATTCGAAAGTCACGATCCCAGCGATCTATGAGTTCATAAAGTTTGTTTTTGATGTTGAGTCAGAAGTAAGGTCGCCTTATGTGAACTATATCACTGTTGAGCTCGCAACCGCGTTAACCGGAGCTCAACGGAGAATCATTGAGAGACTAGCCCCGATCAAAGCGGGGGCATTGCTCGAGATCATCAATTGGCCGTAAAAGAGGTTGAACAATGACTATAGGAAAATTTCTGCAACGCTGGGCAAGTGGGGGAACAAAAATTGCTCCGAGTTCCCCGAAACAAACTCTAGGTTGGGTTGATAATGAGCAAGCCCCGTTCGAATGGGTCAATTGGCTCCAAGATCGAATCGAGGAAAAGCTAGAGAGACTCATTCAAGAGAGACTTGATAGTTTCTTTGAGGGTTCGGTTGATCCCGAACTCGCAATCATGACCGGTCAATGGCTCGATAGTTGGGGCGTTTGTAACGATACACCAAACACCATTGATGGGGGCGGGGCGGTCGCTTATCGGGATATGGTAGTCATTTTTGATGATGAAAAACAACCGTTTTTGCTTGTCATTGATGCGGCAACGGGAAAAATCGAAACCTGGAATCTTAGAACAAATACACTCGTTAGTTTTTCGCCCGATCTGAGATTGGATCTACCGTCCGGGGGTGGGGAAGTTTGGATCCCGGTCTCAATGTGTACGGATGGCGATTACCTCTACATGACTTGGACGGATACAAACGCCGCTCCGGATGCTCATAGGGTGCACGCTTGGGAAATCTCGAGCTGGAATGTTAAAACAGGCTGGCCCGCAACGGGGCGGATCCTTAGCGGAACTGGAAACGGCCCGCAAACTACCGACTATCGAGATTCAAAAATCATCATTGCAGACGCTAACAATTTAGCGATTTCTCAGGGTTGGCAAACGGTAACGGGTTCGGGAACCGCTGCTATTCAGATCGTAGCCAAATCGAACGGAAACTTAGTTGCAGCGGGGGCGGGGGATTGCCCAACCGCTGCTAGTATGCAACCCTGCGAAGGTATTTGCTCCGATGGAACAAATATCTTTTTCATAACCAATGATACAACTACAACTAATACTCGTCTTTGCTCAGCGACGATTGCCGATCCTACCACGGGATCCGGGGGGACGGGATATCCATTAACGATAACAGCCGCTGGGGGGAGACTCCAAGCGCTGGGGGCAACGGGGCTATTTGCTAGCGCGATCAGCCCATCAACCGGGGCTGATACCGAAATACTCGTAAGAACTCACAATGCAAGCAACGCAAGTCTTGACGAGTTGATCCGGGGTCGTGATTCAGCGGCAACGCCTCTTAGCGGACAGTCACTTGTCTACGATAATAATTGTTGGGGGATGACATTCGACGGGATCAATCTTTGGCTGTTGACCGATCTCGATACACTTTCAAGCGGTCAACAAATGGGTTTGGTCAAATTGGATGTTGCGAAATTGTCTCAATCTCCAAATGTTGACGTTACTCGCCAACTTTCCGATCTTGCTCAAACGTTTATTATGTTGCCCGATGATGCGGGTCCGGGATTCGGGAGATATCTCGGAATCGTGTTCGATGGTCGTGATATATGGTCGCTCATTGAGCCCGCAAGCGGTCAAACCCATAGCGGCGAAATCTATCGTCTACCTCTCGCAATGTTCAGGAGCTAGAAAGGATCTCAAATGCCACCTAAAAAAGATGATGTTGACGATCTCAGGGAAGAATTTCGATCGGACGTGCGAGAGCTTCATAACAAAACAAATACTATCAGCGGTCAAATTTCGAACATCGATAGTAAATTAGAAGCTACGCTCCCATTTCTTGCCACTACTACCGATGTTGAAAAAACTATGGGGAACCACGTTAAGGAATTTCACGGTCCGAAATCGGGCCGATCAACAGTTCCCCAAAGATCGGGAATGGATCCGAAACTGATAGCGGGATTAGTTGGAGCGGCAACGCTTCTCATTTCGGCATTGACCGCAGTAATCAATCATTATCTATCGAGCATCTAAATAGAGTTCGATATGTCTGATCGCTTTTTTCAGATCGGTTTCTTCGGATGCTCCCTCTTTGTGCCCAGCCCGGGCAATGTATTTGATTGCCGAACCTAAGAAGTAATTGAGCTCCCAAGCCTTGATTACTTCATAGGGTTGCGGATTGAGTCTTGAGTAATGAGAGGGATTGATCTGATCAGAATTCTCCATTTTTTCGACTCCTATAGCTCTCGAGCGCTTTTAAAAGCGATCGTTCGGTCGTTTCTTTCTTTCGAATTCGCCTCAACGCCACAACATCGATCGTATTTTTTGCGATCAGATAATGGATTCTAACTTGTCCGGTTGTTCCCTTTCGATAGATTCTGCGAATCAACTGTTCGTAATCCTCCAAATGATCGGTTAATGTATAAAAGCATATATCGTTGCCCCCTTTTTGCATGTTCAACCCGTGCGCTACCGTTGCAGTTTGGACAAGCAAAACTGGTATCTTTTTTTGATTCCATTTTTTGAGATGGGACCGGGCAACTGTTTCTGAGGTTTTTCCCCCGATGACAGGAAACTTTTTCTTGAGATCCTTTTGTATCTGCAACATATCCGATTCATAGACATACGCAACGATCAGCGGTTTTCCGTGCAACTCGTCTATCAATTCGGCCAATCGTTCTGTTTTCGCTTTATGGAACGGGATCGAGAGTTTGTAACGTTTATCGGGTCGGTTGGGATCGTAATAAGAACCGCTCGCCATTTGTCTGCATAGCAAGTATTTTGCTGAGCTACTTGGAACAATCAGATCTTGTCCGGTCTCGAGCTCAGTAAACAGATCTTTTTCTACATCATCATAATTGCTTTGAATCTTTTTAGGTAACGAGAATCGAATTTCGTTGTGTATGATTTCAGGGAGATCTAAATGTTCCTCAGCATCCAACCTCATAACCCAAGGGGCAACCCGCTTTTGTATCTCTTCTGTTTCTGCGCTCCCTTTGATTTTGTATGTATAGTATTTCGGATTGTCTATTACAAAGAACTCATTTCGAAATGTTGTGATTTGCTTCCCAAACGTTTTCCCATTGTCGATAATGTATTGTTGAGAGAAAATATCAAGCAACCCATTTGGGGCAAAAGTTCCGGTCATTATGATTCGTCGTCGAAAATAGGGGATGAACTTTCGAAGAATCTTGAAACGCTTTGAGCTCCAATTTTTGAACTTGCTACTTTCGTCAACAACGAGAACATCAAACGGCCAGATTTCCGGATCATTTCTGATTAGAGCATCAAACGTTTTTCGTTGATGGGATCCCGTATTGACCCAATATTCAAAGTTTCGAAACTTCAAACCGTGGCGGTAAGAGATTTGTTCAACAACTGCCCCGAACAGTTTCGAGATTCTTTGAATCTCGGGATTGATAAGCCATATATTTTCATCTAAATCGATATCGATCGCGGTTTGCTCTCGTAATTGGAGATATGAAAGCGATCGAAATTGATCCCATTTCTCGATTTCTTCGGGCCAAACATCCAAGCAGACAAGGCGGGGAGCGATGACAAGTGCTCTTACATTTTCTCGAGCAAGCGAAAGAGCTTTGATGAGATGTAGAACCGTTGCAGTTTTGCCCAGCCCGGGATCGAACAACAAGCCAAATTTCGGGTTTCGCAAAAGCTCAATTGTCCCGTTGCGCTGGTATTCTTCGGGAGTGTATTTCATATACTGTTGAGCAGATACAGATCGGGATCTAGGGGTTCTTTTGTAAGGCTGTACAGGAACCGATCACATTTATCGAAAGAATCGATCAGAAACGTTTTGAAGCCTTGCTCGTTGAGTTTCTCAGCATAATCAATTTGATGTTTCGCCAGCTTGCCCCGGGGGCTTTTGAACTCAACGAAGAAACAAACTCCGAAGATAAAAACAACTCTGTCCGGAGCTCCCCTCTTTGTGGGATCGGTGAACTTGACAACGATTCCCCGTTGGGTTTCGATTGCGCTGCAGAAATGACGCTCAATCTCTTTTTCGAGAGTTAGCATTTTTCATTTTGAAAAAATACCGCTCAAGTCAAGCCTATCATCTAGCAGATCGTTCAAGTCTTTTCGAGGTATCATCCAACGAGTTCCTCGGATCTTTTCCGCTCCCTCGAAAACTCCCGCTCTGCAGTAAGCTCGAATCAGTTGAGGCGTCAATTCGGTTTCCTCAGCGGCATCTTTCACTGATACCATTTCCCGATTTTGCTTGCTCATTTTTCTCTATGCCTTTCGATTGCCGCTTGATATGCGTCAAGTCTTTTTTGCAATCCCGCATATCCTCTTTTACATCTCCCTTTTCTAGTAGCGTAACAAGTCAAAGCCCCCGCGATATCCTCACATTTGTTCAAACAGTGTTTGAGGATCTTTGTTCCTGCTTCGATTTGTCCGCTGGGATCCTCGAGATCTATCCCTTTTGCCATTGGGTTTTTCACTTGCATCAATCCTTTTTCGCCAATCTTGCCCGGGATATCGGGACGCCAGCTCGATTCAAAAGAGATAATGATAGCTGTCAATAGCGGATCAATCCCTCTTTCTTTTGACCAATGAACTACCAAGGGAACAAATTTCAAAGCCTTTCGGAGTTGTTTTGCTGATACGTTTCTATGAAACCAAGTTACATAGTTCTCGATTTCTCTCATTGAATCAGTTTCGCTGTCTATCTTGAAACCAAGCCCGCAAAGACCGATTGTGAAAATGAACGCTATTAGTATTTTTTGCATTATTCATTCTCCGGATAAGGATTATCGGGAATCGGCCTTGCTACATTTGTCCGTTTCCATTCTTCACGAAATTTCTTTTGAGCTTCTTTGATTTCTGCTTTGAGCTTTTCTTGTTTCGCTTGATACTCTTTCACTAGTTTTTCGTGAGCTTCTCTTTTCGCTTTCAATTCGGCTTTACGCTTGAGCAATGCTTGTTGTTTCTTTCGCTCCTTTGCTTCCCTTGCTCGCCTGCGCATAACCTCAGCTTTTGCTTCACTCCCAACTAATCGGAGGAAACTAGCGATAATGCTTGTTAACAGTCCAGTCATTTCAAAACCCTTTCACGGGTCCTATTTTCTGAATCGTTTTCCTTCCCATCCCTCAACTGATAGGGGAAGTCCCCTTGCCCAATCGGGAACTATCGCCATTATATCACAAAACTCACTCAAAGATCCTTTCCCTTTTTTCACTTCTGATACAATTTCGTCATGAACAGTTAGAACGATTGGATAGCTTTTATCGAGCTCGAGCATAGCCCCCGCCATAACATCGAAACAACTTGCTTGAACTATGTTTTCGGTGAGCTTGCCCCCATATGTAAATTGACGTTCCCATTTGTAGGTTTGAGATGAAACGCCCATATACGAAAGTTGGGCTTTATCGAATTTCGGATGATCGGCTATCTTGGGATCGTAATACGCCAGCTTTCGCCCGCTGGGCAATGTGATCCACAAGAAACCCTCTCGATACTGGCAAGTAATTCGCCCGCAATGGATCCGTTTTCCTTTTCGGATAGTTGCTTTGATTGCTGCAGCCTCAATCATATACCAGAAACTAACAACTTTCTTGTATCTCTTTCGATATGCATCAACAACTTTCCGGGCCATATGATCGGAAACTGTTTGGCCGAAAAGGACTTTGCACGTCACTTGAAACTTTTTCCAAGCCATTTGATAACCGCAACCGAGAACCCCTCTCTTTCCTAAATCCCTTTCCTCTCGAGTGATTTGAGTAAATGGTTTCGAAAAAATTACAGTTGCGAGATCCTTGTAAATGTCCGCTCCCATCTCGAACATTGCAACCGCTCGATCCTCGCCACATAGCCACATTAGAAAGCGAGCTTCGATCCCGGAGTAGTCAGCACAAATCAAGCGGGTTCCGGGCTGAGCGCACAACATCCCCCTCAAACAACTCGAGAGAACATCCATGGGATCGGAATAGAGACTTTGCAACAATCGCGCGTTTCCGCTTTTGATTGTTTCGATTGCAACTTCTATATCTCGTTGATCTTTGATGCTCCCTTGGGGCAAGTTTTGGATCTGGATTCCTTTTCCAGTCCATCGGCCAGTATGAGCCCCGAAACACATAATGAGCTCGCGGATCCGATCGTCCGAATCCATCCGATCGATCATCGCTTGATATTTCTTCGTTGAAGATCGGGCTGAGCGCTGGCGTAATTCAAGAATTTCTCGAGCGATGGGATCGAGATGGGGAAGTTTTAGCGCATCTTCAACTTTATCCTTTGCTATCGAATCGATTGACAATCCCAAATCGTTGAGAAACGGAACTATCTTTTTGACTTGCCCGATTGTGTTGATCTCCCCGTTTGTCAGTTCTTGGATCCTCTCGTTTGCCTCTGTTGTGAGAGTCTCGAGAATCCTCAACGCTCCGTTGACCGCTTGCCTATCACAGTACACTCCCCGTCCGTTGATACGCTGGTCTAGTTCCCAGATCGAGCGCTCCCCCGGGGTTAACCTACCCAATCGGCTCGAGACCGCTGCAGCGGTTCTCACGTCGCTCTCGCAATAGGTATAGAGGGTCTTAAAGTCCGATTCTTTAGCGTGATACTTCGCTTTATTGTGCTTTGAGGGTTTCCGGGGTTTGCTGAGCTTGAGCATAACCCGATGTCCGGTCATATCCTTTGTCTCATTCAAGCTCAGAGCTCGAGAAACGCCGTCCAGTGAACGCGGCATTGCCCGGGCTGCAGCTATCGCGGCAGAATCGATCCATCGGTTGAGCGGCAATCTGGGCCAGTCCCAGCGCTCAACACAAACCCGTTGCCAGATCACTTGCTCGAAAAAGGCGTTGTGAGCTTCGAAAAAGTCTCCCCTTTCGATAGACTTTAGCAATAATTCTGGAATTGAGGTTCCTGAATCGCTGAAATACTCAGGAACCCAAATTCTTGATTTGCCCGATCCTATCGAGTAGCCCAAGCAAAGGATCTCGGTTTCGGGATGCTTGGCATAAATCCAAGCCCCGAATCGTTTCAAGTCAATGGGGGAACGGGTTTCGAAATCGATATGAACAACTTGAGGTTTCACGGGTTGAGTAATAGTTCGGGAATGTCGAGACCCCGTAGATATGGATCTATGTACTGAATCGATTTATTGAGCTCTTTGGAAAGTCTAATGTTTTCAGAAAAGCGATCTGAGTTATCATTTTCGATCAATTCTTTCCAACCGGGCAACATGAGAACCATAATCGAGTCACACATTTCGATCATTTCCCGATCGTATTTACGCCAGTAAAACCAGCTCGTAGGCAAATCCCCGAATTCTGCGATCGGATGACAGTGAGTGATCGGAGAAAAAATCGAGAAACCGTCCATCATCAATTTAGAGGCAAATTGCGTCACAACTCGAAATCTCAACGCGCGGATTGCGGGATCGTCATGAGAGTATGGACAAGCGAGATAGATCACTAGAAATAATCTCCGTCTTGATCGTCGTCATCTTCGAACTCTTCAACGTCTTCAAAGTCATCAACATCAACGCCACCGAGAAACGGTTCACCGTCGCGGGTTTTCTGGAAGCCCAACAACCCAAACGTTACACCAATTCCAAACGAGTTTTTCCACAAATACGCCTCAACAACTGCAACGCCATAACAGCCCCCATAGATCTCATCCGGGTTCGTTATGTCATCTCGAGCAGAATCGAGCAAGCGAGGTTTCCGATTCTTGGACTTGAGACGGATAACCGTCTTGCCTTGTGTTTCGGGTCGCGGTTCCCCATCTTTGGTTTCGATCTCATCTCCATCTTTGAGTTCTGTAATTTGGAGTTTCTTTGATTTCTTGCCCCCTAGCTTTTCATCGATGACAGCCCGAACCGCCTTGTCAAAACACTTTAGATTTGCCGATTGGGGAAAGAGAGCATTAACCGAATAACACGGATCTTCATTCTCGAAACCGTGCGGTTCGAATAGATGGGGAAAGCTCACACGAAACTCCGGAGTTCGGAACTTCGTTGAAGTTATCATTTTTCCCTTTTTGAGATTTGCCATTTTCTAATTCTCCTTTTGATCCGGAACTTCTTTCGGTCCGGGCTTCTCGGTTTGTGCTTTTTCGTATTCGCCCAATTTACTGAGCAAGCCCGCCATATACAAGCGGGCCGTTTGATGATCACTCTTGAAGATATCGGCCAGATATTCCGTGAAACCCTCCAAGAAATGGATCGAGAGCTCAGCAATGTTGATCTCGAAATCATCCGGATCCGCGTTCAACTTGAACTGAATTCCGCTTTCGGTTCTCTCAATTCTGAAATTTACCGCTTGACCGATTTCCATTCTATTCCTCGATTTCCTCAAAGTCATCTTTGGACGTTTCTTGAACTTCGGGCCGCTTGTCCGATTCATAGACAAGAATTGTTTTCGTCGATGCTTTGATTGTGTGTTTGTCAACGAACTCTTTCCCAGCGAGCTTTTCGATATCGGCAAGTCCTTTGAGACTCTCTTTCATATACTCATAGGGTTTGTGTCCAAGTTTCTCAAGCGCTGATTCTACTTTATCAGTATCGAGCCATTGCCGCTTTGACTGAGCGTTAACGAGTTTGAAACCCGGAACCTTGCCCCCTTTCAAAACCCTTTCATATGCAGCGGATTCGGCAACTTTGAGGTTATCCAAAATTTGTTGTTTATGCTGAAAAATCTCGATCAGATAATCGAGACGTAATTTTATTTGTTTTTCAGGTTCGGAAACTATACTCATAATTGATTGCTCGAGTATGCGCGGACAAACCGTTTTGACTGCGCACCATCGGCAATGGTCGCCAGCTAGATAACGCTGGCCCGGGGGGAGTATGGAAAAATCATCTATGTTCTTTTTCGCTTGTTTGACTCTCTTCACCCAAGCGGTTTCGAATGCGTCAATATCTTCGATCGTCCAAATCTTAACAATGTTCCCCGATTTGGCCCGGGGTTGTATGATTCCCAAATGGAGCGGGCGATCCTTTCGGCCAAACTCCCTAAGAGCTCCAAGCCCATATAGAGCAAGCTGAGAGTTCTTTTCCGCGTCAACCTCGAACCCCGCTCCGTTTTTGAAATCTAGAACCCAAAGCGCTTTTTTGTCATCGATTACAATGTCGGCAGTTCCATAAATCGATTTATGGATCTGTTTCATTACTAACAAATGTTCAATGTAGTAGACAGGGAGGGAGCAAGAGTCTAGAATTTTCTCGAATTCTTCGAGAGCAGTTGCAACCGATTTTTTCATATCATCCGTTACATTAACTCGAATTCTTTTCTTTCCATCGATAACGGGAACTCTACTCCAAGTCATTGGATCAATGTCATTCTCGATCGCTTTTTCAAGCATTGTATGGGCTGAGGTACCCTGTAGCATATGGATATTTGGCGGGGGTGCCACGGGAACGGGGATAGCCCCCGCCCCCGGGCACTTGATCCAAATGTTACTTGATGATGGGGAAAGTTTGGCGTGATTAGTCATTTTGGCGGGTCCTATCTTTCTAGGCTGCTACTCGAGCTCAGCGATCTTTGCCAAGAACTCAGCATAATCGGATTCCTCGAGATCGTTCAAAGAATCGATTTCATACTCTTCTAAGAGTTCCTCGATATCATCCGGGCCGTTTTCCTTGGAGTAGTCGTTTGCAGCCTTTCGGAGCTGGCGAAGTGTTACCGCGTCCGATTTCTTGGACTTCTTTTTGCGGGTTTTCTTGGGCTTCTCTTCTGGTTCCGGATCCTCATCCGGATCCTTTTTCTTCGGGGGTCGACCGCGACCGCGTTTCTTGGGCTTTTCCTCGGGATCCTCATCTCCCTTGACAAGAGAAATGAATTTCTCGAGCTCTGCAGGCGTTTCAAGAGTTACTGATACCTTCATTCGATCTATCTCCTTTGTTCTGACTCGTTACGAGTCGGTTTAGAAAGTTTTTTCGGACTTGGGAACGGGAGCGGTTTTCTTGACGGTCTTTTTCTTGGGCTTGCTAGCCTTTTTCGGCTTGGGCTTAGGAGCCTTTTTCTTGTTGGGCTTGGGAGCGGGTTTCTTTGCTGTCTTGGGCTTGGGTCCGGGCTTGGCCGATCCCGGTTTTCTCCCGGGCTTTCTACCTCGCTTCTTTCCGAGTTTGCCGCTCAAGTGATCTTTGAGCGCTTTCGAGACAGTCTTTTCCACCTCTTCAAGTCCATTGAACTCAACCGAGGCGATCTCCATTGTAAAAGTGATCTTTGTTTCCACGGGTCCTATTCTCCTTTTTTTGATCCGATTTGGATCGGTTGTTCGCTTTCCTATTTCTCATACGCTGAAAATACTGTCAAGCGGTTTTTTCGGATTTTTCACTTGTCTACTTGAACTCATAGAATTTTTTTAGCACTTTTTCGAGCTCTTTGAGGGGGATGAAAACTCCCATATTGATCATTTCGTGAGAGTTGAGCGCTATTACGATCCCATCTTCGGGGGCTTTTTTCTGACTCCAAGCCATACCCTTACCCAACGGGAACCGCTCAACGATCTTTCCCTTTTTCGCTGGCATGATTTTCATTTCTTGAGCTTTCCGTTTTCATCGTACACTTTGTAGAATTCTTCTCGGTAGATCTCGAGCAGTAGATCGCGCATTGCTTTGTATGCATTTTCATATTTTCTCAAGTTTTCAGATGTTGGCTCAAGAGTATATCTCTGATTTGAATCGGACACTTTACGATAAAGTGATTTGTTTTCGAGACAACAATTTTTCTTTTCGGTCAACGGACAATATTCACAATAGTTGAGTGACGTTTTTATAACATAATAAAGAGAGCATAAAGCGCATTGAGATGATCCGTGCGATCCAAACATTCTTGAATTGTGCCAATTCCCAACTGCCAGCGCTGCAGCTATGAGCGGTTGTATCTTTTTTGGAATCGACAAAATCAAATCTTCAATACCGTATACGTTTTCTTCGACTAACTTAGCCCACGGTTCCCATAGATCTTTTTCACTCATTTTCTGATCCTCCCTCTATGATTCAAAAACATTCTTCACCGTTCAACGGTAGACTTGAGACAAGGCAAAAACCCAGTGTGAACAAAACTGTTTTTTGTGTTGCCTATCCTTTGTTGAGGTTTCCCGAATTTAGCATTATTGCTCGATCGTTCTCAAGTTTACCGTTCAACGGTGCTCAAGCGAAATGAGCTTGAGACGAGACGGTTTGGCACTGACAACAAAAGTATCAGACAAGTTGATATATTCTTTGGAAGCCCAATCAAGCAAGTTTTGTATTGTAGAAAAACAAAGTGAGATATATTGCGGGGGTCCATCTTCGGGAGCTTGTTGATCAGGAACCATTAACCAATATTGCCGATCTTCAACTTTTCCGATTTCGGCTTTGTCTTCACTCATGATCGATCCTCTTGTATCAAGATCACTTGCGCGATTGGGTTGCCTGCAGGGTTGATCTCAAGCGGTAAGTAATAGCGGATATCTGTTTCTTTGACCCTCTCGAAATGGAAGTAATGAATGTATCTCATCAACTCAAACTCACATTCTAGATCGTCGATGAATTCAGGAACCTCCGACCAATGACAAGGAAATAACTTAGCATGATTGAAACCGCCCCAATGAAACCCGCTCCAATAGTCGCCTGTTTGGGCTTGTATTGCGAATTTCATCTATCGGGGTTTTCGATAAAGTAAACCGCGAAAGCGGTTCCGAATCGATTCCCCTGTTTCATTTCCTCGAAAGCAAGATCGGGATCAATCGCGTTGTCTCTCAATTTTTGCATGAGATACTCAAGCGATACCTCTTCACGATCTCCGTTGTCTTTCCATTCTCGAATGATTTTCATTTTCGGATCCTCCCTTTTTGGTTCTACCTATCTATGATAATAAGTCACTCGAGAGCACTTGTCAACGTTTTTTTCTCTTTTTTCTCAGAATATTTCAAAATAGCGGGATCGTTGAGGTTTCGGAGCAAACATATAAAGTTTTCCGCGAACGATTTCGCTTTTTTCGTATCCGGCCATTTGATAGCAGTAACCCGGGTTCTTTGATTTTATTTTCGAGATCTCGATTTCGGTTCTTAATCTCTCTTTTGGGAGAGTTCCATATTTCTCGAGCCAAGCAGTATAAGTTGCCGCTGTTGCGGTTTTTATGAGTGTCGAAGCTATCACTGGACATTTTGGAAGCCTACGAAATAGCATGTTACGCCAAAGCCATTTTGCTTTTATGTCAATTTTTCCTTTTCGGTTTCGACTCGAACCCGTTCCCCGTTTGTGTGGAGTTCGTTGATAGACAACTGCCCAAACTGCAAAGAGGCTTTCGTGTAACAAAACGATTTCTTGTCCGCAACCCGTAAAAGTGTTTGACCCAGGAGATCGTCTCGAATAATGCGGGCCATATTTTGAGAATTCCGCTAAACCGTCAACAATGGCGAGAGCAAAAGGATCGCTTGACGACGATAAGATCCAACCCCCAGGATAATTAGATTTCATTTCGCCAAACCCAAATTGCTAGCCCCGGTTGAGGTTATAGCTTCAATCGTTGCGCTGTTGTCTTCCGGGCCGATCATACACTCCCTACAGAGCTTTCGATTTTTGTAGACATCAAGATCATTTTTTGATCCGCATTGCTCACAACGCTTGTTGTCAAATTTACTGTCCGCTCGAAAGGCTCGATACTGATAGCGGGATGGACTTACTATTCTATATTCGATTTCGTCTTTTTGTCGCAAGATTTGAAGTGTCTTATTCACTCCCGATTTTCCCCGAACTAGATCTTGATGGGTTTCCGGTTTCTCAAAGGCTTTTCTGTTCACTAGCAATTGATATATCTGAGCGCAAGTTAGCCATCTATGGCGATTCTTCGAAAGAATACTCAAGATCTTTTGAGCTCGAGTTTTGTAGGGTCGATGCTTTCGTTTCTTCGGAGGCATTAGAAACCCTTATTTATGGGTTTTGGTAATTTTTTATCAGATAACCACCAAGTATAAAGTTCTTGCCAGTTGTGAAAATACCGATTACCAAACCAAATTCGACCATTTCTATCTAACTTGCCCGATCGCTTTTCCCAAATTTTTTGAAAAGCTTTTCTCCATTTCTTTTCGTATTGTGGCCACCGTTCAAACGCTTTTTTTCGGCCAATAGTTCTGGCCATTGGGCACCCAATACAACCTAATCTCCCAAAATTCTCATCATATAAAGAACAATATGGCACTTTTTCATTTTTTATGAAATCCCAAATTTCTTCGGAGTCCCAATTATAAATTGGATTGATAATTACATTATCTGTTTTCCAATGGAGCGAAACTCTGCCCCAGCGCTGAGATCTATTTACTGATTCCTCAGCTCGTATTCCCATTAAGATCGTTGCGTCAATTGGGAATTTTCCCTCTTTATATTCTCTGCAACACCATCTATTCAATCTTGTAGGAAAACCAACTTCAACCATTCTATTAAAAAAATTTCCGTGTTTAGGACGATCAAATATTACCTCGGGATGTTCTCTTTTTATAAACTGAACCAATTCGGGAGGATCAATTGTAGTTTTGTGATAATGCCAAATGACTTTTACATTTGCCATTTCGGCTAATTTTTTAATTACAATTGAATCTTTTCCCCCGGAGAAACAACCGAAATATCCTTGTTTCGGTTCGTGTTTTTGCAATAACTTAATTGCAGATTTTACAGCGTAGATCATTCGCCGTTCAATTTCTCAGGTAGCAGCCCCGATACACGATCGGTTTGCGGGTTGATGCCATATCCCATTGACTCTAACGCTTGCCGAATTCCCTGTTTTGAATAGTGACGTTTAGCCCCTTGCTCGTATGTCCATTCGATATACTTTTCCCACATGCTTTCGAACGAAGTTCCTTTTCGCGTGATAGTGGGATAGTAATGATCCTCGAGAAATTTAAGGAACTGATTAGATTCAATGTACCACTTGTCAAGCGCTTGTTGGCACGGTTCGGGAATCTCGAAACCGCCCCGGAACCTCAAACGCCTCAAACCCGCAAGCGCTTTGTTGAGGATCCCGGGCATTTCACTTGCAACGATCTTTTTGCCCCGGGCAATGTCAATCTCAGCTGGCGTAAAGCGACGATCGAAATCGAATACTAAAGCTCGCCGCTTGAGACCGTATGAAAGATCGCGGGTTTTGGGCCAGCTGTTCGAGCTCAAGTAAGCAATTGCCGTATTGAGAAATCGAAAAGTTGGGCGGTTTTTCGGATTCGCAACTAACATTTTGTTCTCGGAAACTTTCTTCAATGATCCATCTGGGATCAACGCTTGGGAGTTCACGTCTTCATCGATGACAGCTAGCTTGCCCGGGAGATCCGCGAAAGCGTGAGAGTTCTTTGTTGTATCTAAATCCCGAATCGATTTCTCCAAAGCGAATTGACCCAACAATTCGGAGATGATGTTGAGGATTAGTGTTTTTCCGTTGGAGCCCGAACCGTGAAAGAGAACCCAAACTGCAATGTCTTTGTTTGGCTGGATTGTATAGCCGATGACTTCCCACAAATGACGGATGATTTCTTTTCGCTCCTTTGGCTTTTGGTATTCGAAAATTTCACTTAGGGTTCGATCGAACAACTTACATTTTGCTTTCGGGTCATATTCGCTGTTTAGGCAATAGGTCAAATGGCTTTTGAGATCGTGTTCGTGTTCTTCGAACTTGCCCGATTTGGTATTGATATGAAGCTCGCAATTCTTGACGTTGATAATCGCTTTGGGAGGTTTCCGGAATCCGAAAATATCCGTTTGAGTTGCGGTTTCAGCCTCTATTAGCAAACTCGCTTGTTGCACAAGCCCCGAAACGGGCTGGGCAATGTTCGGATTGTCTTTCTTGAGCGCTTTTGCTCGGTCCAATATCTGAGATCGCATAACAGCATATGGGATCGGTTCCCAATGGGTTTCGCCAAATTCCCAGAATTGACCATCGATTGCGAATATCAGATCGCTTTCCCGATCGTTTCGAATTGTCTTCAATGTGTCTTGCGCTAGATAGTATCCAAGATCCTCAATCTCATCTTCGGACGCTAGCGCTTTTCGCCGTCGCTCTGCTAGAGTTCTCCTAAGCGATGTCAGGGGCATTTCGGTTCGAGTTCGGATGATCGCTAGTATCTGCTCAGTATCGAGCTCTGAGAAGTTGTGGCACTTGTCTAGAACCGAATGAACCGCTTTCGCCGCTGAATACTTTGTTAGCTTGCGAGCCTCTCTTACTACCTTGACACG
>JABAHP010006350.1_pt2 | contig 41894 bp, 47 predicted proteins | sample 7062081 | NCBI WGS metagenome assembly JABAHP01 (sample SAMN14534357, study PRJNA622989) | marine sediment metagenome | biome: marine biome [ENVO:00000428]; feature: marine pelagic biome [ENVO:01000023]; material: deep marine sediment [ENVO:00002113] | place: India: Gulf of Kutch | collected...
CGTCCCTTGACGGGTTGAGCCGGAGGGGTTTGCTCTGCCGACGGCCCTGGGATAAATGTGATACTGATTGCCGGAGAGATTGTATGATTTTCTTCTAAGCCGGCAGGATTGCTCTGCTTTCCTTTGCATCCCACCCCTTCTGAATTCAATGATCCGGAGGTATGATCCGTCTTATGATCCTGTTCCGACACCTGTAAATTGTCACAACTTGAAGTATTATAGATCCCTTCGGGATCTATCCCTTTACGGGATCTTCTGGGATCATTAGGGATCTTGGGATCTTCTATCCCCTGGCCTTTGTCTTGGTCCTTGTCTATGTCCTGGACTAGGACAGGAAACCACCGGGAGCCCTCCCCAGGGAACATTGGGTCCCGTTCGGATACCAACCCGCGAGCGGCAAGGACTTCAAGAACATTGGCGCAAGTCTCCGTTCCGTATCCGGTGAGCTGTCTTAGTTCTGTGAGGTTGAGTCCCATTTGATGCGCACTTACCAGCCAAACAACCAACGTGACAAACCTGGGTTGTATGTACTGCGCACAATCCAGCACAAAGCGCAAGTCATCGGATACAACCGCGTTGCGCCGGATTTCGTCCCTATGAACGTAGCTTTTTCCGGCGCCTTGTCTTGGCATGTATAACAATCCGCTTGAACCGCTTTCCCAATAGGTGTTCGTCGCGGTTGAAAAAATCAACGTTGGAATCATGGAAATAGTACAGTCTTCCAACGTCTTTCCCGCTGAATAATCGTGCGAGCCTTCCGGCTTGCTGTTCCAACTGCCCCGGGTTGCTCGCGTTGCGATACGTGATAAACCCGGCATCAACGGCCGGCATGTTCAAGCCTTCATCAATGACTGTTCCAATCGCAATCCGGACTTGTTTTGCCTTGAGCCGTTGAAGGTCCCTTTGGATCCGTTTTTGTTCTTTGACGGTCTGATTGCCCCCCCAGAATACAACGCATTCCAAACCAACGGCCGCAAGACGCTCGGCCCATAATTGGCATTGTGATCGGCGTTTGGTGAAGATAATGGAGGTTCCCCCCTGGTCATACTCCCGGCGCACCCATCGATAGATCAGGTTGTTTCGGTCCGAGTCCTTGGCTATCGCGTCCAGATATTGCGGATAATCCTTCCGGTTCATCCCAAGGGAATCAGCGATTTCAAGCCGCTCCTTTGGACTCAAGTCTTCCCAGTCCTGAAACTTGTCTGCTAAGAAGTCCCGCAACGCGGCTTCATTGCGATAATCATAGTTGAAGTCCGTATGAACCACGTGTAACTCGATCTCGGTTGTGTAACCTAGATCAACCAACTGTTGCCGGTTGATCTCGAATACCACTTCCCCGAATAGGTCATGAGTTAAAAAGTGCTTTAGATCTTGCCGCTTGATCGTCGCACTTGCCCCCACCCGATATCGAGCCGTGAAAGCGTCCACAGTTTCAAGGAATGTTCGGGCCGCGTAATGATGAACTTCGTCTGCCGCGAGAAAATCGAAGTAATCGGCTAACTGATCGATCCGGTTTCGCGCCGTTTGTTGCATCATGACAGTAATGCGCGGACCTAGTTTGAACTTTCCGCCCCCAACTCGGCCGATCTCCTTTGCTGGTATACCGAGCCGGCTTTCAGTCCGCTTGACCCACTGGTCAAACAGATTCCGATCGTGAACCATTACGCCGGCACGTCCCCCCACTAGAGCAATCGCCGCAAGTAGGATCTCCGTTTTGCCGGATGCCGGAGCCCCTTGAATCAGGCAAGTTTTGTGTTTCAGGATTTCATGGGCCGCTTCAACCTGGTAAGGTCGCAACTTGACGGAGGGGTCCAGGTAGAATTCAACCGGGCTCAACTGCCGGCACCGGTCGTCAACCTCGCATTGGAATCCGTAGCCCTCAAGAATCCCGATCAGTTTCTTCAGGCCCCCTCTGGGAAGCGTCACCCAACCCCCTTCCTTGTCCACCCTAAAAGTCCCAATGACCCTTGGGACATTGCCAACATAGTATCCCAGATTACGCTTACGAAAATAATCAGGATTATTGTAGCGGAAGGCTTTTTTGATTGCGTCAAGGGCTCCGGGAGGTAAGTCGGATTTCCGGAACCTGATCCGGTTGTCCACGATCAACCGGAGGGTTGCGCGCACCTGTCCCATGGTGTTTACGCGCCTTTGCTATCTAGGGACCCGTGGGGGGCTCTTGTGCGCCGTCTTCGTGGTCTCCCATGCCGTCCCCCTCCAAAGCTGGATCGGGCTCCTGGGGGGCCTTTGGAGCGTCCACAAGGGGGGCTTTCGGACCCTGATTGCTATCCGCATAGGCAAGGAACGTCCGGGCCGTTGCTTGAAAGGCCCCCACGTCTTGCGTCAAAGCTTGCTCGGCTTCAGATAGCTCCCCTTTGAGCCGGTCAACGGCCGTGTTGCCTTGCTCGATAGCCATGGACAGCCGGCCGATCTCCGCTCTGATATGTCGCTCGAATGGGTCAAGCTCCCCGGGTTGCTTCTGTCCCAAGGTTAGCAAGACGGACTTTTCCTTTTCAGATAATTGTGGTCTCATTTGTTCACTTTCCTCGGATTGGTCAACGGACTAGAGCAACCTTATCCGTCGGGAGCCACAACGTAACACTATTTTCGGACGGAATTGAAGACTAGCACGGAAAGGCCCGTAATCAAAGCGGAAACAAGAAATCCGGCACTGAACACAAACATGGGTTGACGGTACCATGCCGTTTTCCGTGACTTCCTAAGCTCCCCGAGTAGGTACGTCCGTTGTTGCTGCCGGGCCTGGGTTTCCAACTGTAGCTTTTTCTGCGCCGCCTGAAGGTCAATCTGCAAGGCCCGCGTTTGTTCCTGGCACTTGAGCGTCAACCGTTTCGCCAAAAAGTCAAGCTCAAGTTTCAGCCGGGCCTGAAATGCCTTGGTCCTGGCGACCAACAACGCATGGGCTTCCGTGTCATAGATCACACCATCAAATGGAGCCCGGTCCCCCTTTTTGATGCGCTGAATCCGGCCGGCGTTACTCGGGTTGGTCCGTGCCAGAACCGGACCCGATACCAAGCAAACCACGCATATAATCGATACCGCTTTTAGGATCCGTTTTCGCCTTTTCATAGTTCTCTTTTTCCTTCCCCTTCAGGGCTTCGATCTTGTCCCTATGTTCGGACTCCAGATATTTCATCTCCATCACGGCCGCTTGCTTCTCTGCATTCCGTCGCGCAAGGGCTTCTTCAATCACTTTTTGCTTCGCCTTTTTCAATTCGTCTTCAAGTTCTCTCAACTTGAGTTGCGCTTCTGCGAGATTCACCGGAGGTTTTTTCCGGAGAATGAAATACAGCAAGATCGCCACAATCGCGGCAAGCATAAGGATCCAACCTAGCCAACCATACCAAGGCATAAACCTATCCCCTTTCAGTTGTTTTGAGAGTTGATCGGAGGGGAATCACGGCATCGGTCTACGGATTCGGAGAATCCTCGGAAGGGGTCTTCTTCTCCGCTTGTCCCTTCCTTTCCTCAACGATCTTCCTTACCGTGTTCTCTTCTTCCGGAGCAAGCTCCCCGATGCGGACAACAACCGCTTTCAGGACTTGCGCCAGAATATCGTCCCAAGTCGCGCTTGACGCCTTGGCATATGTCTCGAATTGCGTGACAACCTTGTCCGCAATTTCAATGATCTTCTTCTTCCGGAGCCACTGAAGCCAGGACTTTTTTATGACGCCCAAAGTAACCAAGAGACCAAGGACAAAAAACAGAATTGGCAGGACAACCTTCAGAATCCAGAACGAAGCCTTTTTCCATTCCGGGGTCGGTTCCTTCACCTTGGGTTTCTCTGGGGCCGTAGGGGCCGGCATAGCAGCCGGAGCCGGTTGCATAGGGGCTGGGGCTGCCGGAGCCATAGCAACCGGCTCCGGGGCCATTGTGGGCACTTCAGGAGCCATAGCCGGAGCCGTTGCCATTGTAGGGGCTGGCGCCATAGCTGGGGCTGCCGTCATGGGTTGGGCGATTGCCGCGGTTGCGATCGTGGTGAACGCCACGATCAAGACGATTCCGACGATTCTCTTTTGCATCTTCTTCCTTCCTTCCCTTAGTTTCCGAACACGAGTCCGGATCCCAGTGTGGTAATACTCATAACAGTTGAACAGTAATGAAGCGTATCCGTTCCGGCACCGGCCGTTGGTGTGGTCGATTCAATCCGAACGGCATAACTCCGGCTCGAATTGCCGATCGTCTCTGTCAAGCCTGTAATGGCTACGGTTTGCCAAACGCCGCTACCACCGGACGCTTTGACCCTAGCAAGTTCAAGCCAGTTGGTTCCGGGACTGTGGCTTTGTCTCAAAACTACCACTTCAAGGCAATCGGCGCTAATACCGTCTCCAATGTACGGGTTCAACCGAACATTCACCCCGGTCAAAATCGCGTTGTTTGGAAGGTCCAACTTGAAGGTATAGTTTGCAAACTGGCCACCACTTGCGACTTGACAGGTAAGACCCCGGATCGTGCTAGGATTCCAATTTGTGGAATATTGGAAGGTCGAAACGCCGGCATGAATGTTTTGTGCGCGACCGATTCCCGTGAACCCCCCCGGAGGATTCATCTTGATCCAATCGCCACCGGAACCCGGAGTGATCTTGATATAGCGGAGCATACCTCCGGAGTTGTCCAGATCGATTTCCGTGATCTGCGAAACGTCCCCGGTATAAAGGGCCGTATCAATCTGATCCCATTGGCTGAGGTTGCCGATCGTAGCCGGCCCCCTTGTCGTAAGCGCCCGAGCGAAGACAACCCCACCGTCCCGAACGGAAAACATTGGGTTCGCAAGATTGCAATACCATAGCGCGTATAGTTGATCCGTTGAGGCGATCGAATCATCGGCCCGATGACAATACCGCGTCCCTCCACATTCGGCATTCGGAGAAGCAAGCGTTTGCATGAATGCAGCCGTATTACCGGGAAGGTTGTTGCTTATAATAGTGGCATCGAACACGCCACCGTAGAAACGCACGTTTCCCAAACCTGTCAAGTTGAAGCTTGGGACCCCTCCATCACAACGCCGTAACTCAACCTGATTCACGGCCGGCTTGGAGTAACAGAAATAGACACCGGAATCGGCTTCGTCCGGGCTACCAAATTGAACTTCCGCGATCACTCCGTTCTGGAAGTTAGTAACGTCAAACGGCATCCCAACATTACTGAATGCAGGACGAGCGATTTGGATAGTGTCCCCGGTTACTACGGTAAAATGTTCCTCGGGTTGAATGTGGGTCGCCCCCCCGTCATGCCACCAAAGCGGCAACCGGAACGTATCACCCAACTGATATCCAGGTGTGTCTTTCGTTAGGTGGATATCGAAGTGTCCACCCCGATAATCGAAGCCCCATTCTTGCGCGCCGGATTGCGGTTGCCAGTCTGCCGCGAGATCTGCGATATCCAACTTATCAACGGAGATCTGTGCATGACCGGCCACAACGTTGTCACGATATGGCCAGTTGATATAGTTGGTATTACCCCCACGCAACACCAACCGGCCATAAAACAGCCGATAGAACGGGTTTTGTTCACCCCCTCCGGGGTTCGCAAATTCATAGAAGATCGAACCACCCGGATCAACCGGGGTGCCGAACATGCTAGTTTTGATCCCGGACGTATAGTTGGGGAAATTAACGATATGAACCGGAATGCCGAAGAATCCCACCGTTCCGATCCAGTCGGGAACCCCGCCCCCAAGGATCGGAGCAAGAACCGTCACATTGCCGGTCACTCCGGCAGGGAAAACGATCGGACTGAAGCTACCGTCAACAAGATTGAATCGGTCAACTAACAGGCCCCCACCGTAATAGTAGAAACCGTCCCAAGTAGCCCCAGGGGTCCCGGTAAGCTTGACCATGACCCCTCCACCGAAGTAATCGGTGAAGGTCAAGAGGTTCACACCAACCCGGCTGAAAACGATCGTTCCGGTTCCGACCAAAGCGCTGAAAGGCTCAAGTTGTTGCAGATCATTCCCAACGCCGTCGGAAAGAACCATGTTATGCAACCAACTTGATGACAACCCTCCCGGCCCTTGGTAAGACGTTAGGACCGTAGCCCCTCGACTGGCATAGGCCCCATTCTGGTCTAGTTGATCGATCCTGAAGGCTTCGTTGATCCAGTCTTCGGCCCCCGTTGTGGTCGCGCTTTGCTTGAAGCGAACCGCTTTTTTGTCCGCGTAAATTGTACGGCCAGGAGCCGGATCGGCCGGACTGTTCGCACGATAGGCACGGTCCAAGGAAATCAGGAAAACCGGCCGTTGATCGGACGTGTTGAAGATGGTTGGGGGGTTGCCCGCACCGGCACCGGTCACAATGCCAATGAACGCGTAATTGTTATCCGTCCGAAGGTCCGTGTTCCGGAACCAGGACACTCCGGGGATGTAAACGGTATAGTCTAGCGCGCTAGTTGAGATCGGAAATCCAGGAGCCGTTTGCCCGAGTGGTCCGGCCGTTGGCGAATAGGGAATGTCAACGTAATTGATACCCCCCGAGTATCCGACGGTCCCGGTATAGTAGGCGATTGAATCGTCCGGTGAAACGGGGTTGTTCAACCATACCATCACCGGCCGTCTGGAGTGATCAACACCGTTTTCCAGAATGCCATCAATCTCCAGACGAATATATGTGACGTTGTCCGTCACGTTGTCCGGAGCCCCCTTTTCCCCGATCATGTCTTGATACCAGGGATATTCGGGCTCCGCGGAACGTGGATTGCGTTCCACGTCATTGGCCACTTCCTGATACCTGATTCCAACGTAGTAATCAACGCCCAAGGCGTTTTCAAAGTAGGAACGGACGTCCGCTTCCCCCGTTGTTGCGAGGTATTCGGAAAGGTCCATGATATGGCCGTAACCGTCCATGACGCGATCGGCCGCGGAGATATCGAGCGCAAAGACGTCATTCGCCGGACCGGTCAACCCAATCGTCTGATCGGAAAGAACCCCCGACTGAAGGAACGCCGCTCTTGTGGTATCGTTGATCTTGTCATCCAAGAACCGGAAGAAATGCAGATCCCATGCCTCTTGAGGCATAAGCCGCTTGTTATAGATATTCGATCGCTTGTCACCGGTCGGCATTGCGCTTGCTCCGTCTATGGGTTCGGACCGATCCGAACAACGTCAAGGGGATATTCCCACAATTCGGTTTCTTCGATCCAAGCTTCCGTATTCGTCAATACTCCGAGCAGAATGTTTCCGCTTGTGTAGTTTACGGGTGTACTCAAATCGATCACAACGTTCCCATCAACCAAGACCCGGACCGCAATGTCACCACTTGGCAGGGTGAATGCTTCCATTGAATAGGTCCAATAGGTTTCCGGATTCAGGCTTGGATGGTTCCAACTTGCCAGGGGTGTTAAGACACCGGCAACCATCTTCCAAAGCTTCACAACGCCCGTTCCGAAACCGGTATACTCAACCGTCACTTGCAACCAATCCGTAGGGCTATCGAAGCAAAAAGTGAAGGTCATGGTTCCCGTAGCGGATCCTAAAGCTGCCTTCACTTTCCATTGGAAGTCTTCCCAATCGGCTGTTGGTCGGTTAGTAACCAATGCACCCCCAAGCGGTTGCGTTGAATACAGGGTCAACTTTCCGTCGGCAACCGTAACAGTATCTAAGCCGGCTCCGGCAGCGATTACGGGATTCCATTGTCCGAGATCGTTTGGCACCTGGAAAAGGTCCATGAAGTCCACGTAAACCACGTTGAACCGCTCGCTTGACGGCCGTTGTTGGGCAAGTAGCTTTTCCAGAAGACTCCGATTCACTTCCCCCTGCCCGGTCTTTTCGTCAACAACTCGAATCTCCGTTAAGTATTCATCGTATGGGAACGCAATGAACCAGGATTGTCCGGTGTCCGCTCGGGGGAACCAATCTCCGATAACTACGGTCCAGGTTTGAAGGGACAGATTCACATTAACGACTTCATAGAAGCCGTTTAAACTCGGGCTTCCGGTGTCATCGAAGATCACAAGGTATCCACCGATATCATCCGTCTTCGGGGCTTGACTCGCGGAATAGAACGTATAGGGGTCCCCTCCATAGCGCGTTTCACCGTCATCCGCTTGACGGAAGAAATTCCGCGTCTTGACTGAAATCATATTGGGATCGGTATTCTGCAAGTCTTCTTCAATGGAGGTTTCCGCAACAAGGAACCTGAAATCGAAATAGTCGCGAACCTTGAACCGGTTTCCGGTCACCAAACGGATCGCGGCAACGATCCCGGAATCGAGCCACCGTTGACGCCAGAAGACGATCGCGCCGGCAATGATGCGCCGCAATTCCTCCGGGGTTGCGGTCCCCACGATATCAATCAAGTCATCGCCAAATCCAACCAACGCCGCAAGGGATCGTAGGTAAGCGTCTTCAATTTCTTCCGGATCAAAGATCGTTTCCAGTTTTGAGCCGGCCCGATACATGGTAAGCCACAATTCTTGTGGCCCCATCAAGAACCGTTCAAGCAACCGCGTTCCCCCGATCGCCTTGTTCTGATCGCGATCCCGGAGCGATCGGATTATGAAGCGATAGATCTCGAATGGAAAACCCTCCAATTCGGCAGCCGTCGGACGATAGCCAAGGAACGCATTCACGATCGGGGTGAGTTGTTCATACTCATATCCCGGATCGCCTACTCCAGGGCTTGGGCTCGGGGGATTCGATGGAGGGGGAGCCGGCCACGGATTTTGAAACCAATACCAGATCAGAATATTGCCGGAGCCGTCCCCAGCATACAGATTCCCCACTACATCATAGGGATCAAGGATGAAGGCAGGGAAATCCGGCATTGTCTAAGCTCCGGCTCGCGTGAATCGGTTACTGTAAGGGGTCAACGGCAGAGCCCCAAGGGACTGCCATTTCACCAATCACCATTAGATCGCCACTGTTCAAGGTGTTTCCCGTCGTGAGATTACCAGGAACCCGCAAAATTGCCGGCAACCCTCCCTTGACGTGTTTATAGGGAGCGGCAATCGAAACCGCGATCATTTCTAGCGTTTGTTGCTTTGAACTGTAGGGGTTCGCCGGCATATCGTCCATAAAATAGGTGTTGCCAGCGTTCGGGTCGGCAATCAGGTATTCGATCCCGGCCGCGGCTCCCGGGTGATATGCGCGCCTTGTTTCGGGATTGGAGGTTGATTGCCAAGTCGTCATGTCCCAAGGCTGGTTCCCATTAAAACAGTAGTAAAGACCGATATACGGTTCCGTGTCCGCGGGATCCGTGGACATCTTGAGGAAACACAGATTGAAAGCTGCCGCGGCCCCCAGAATGCCGAACATGATAAACGAATATCCGTTGTCCTGAACCGCTACGCTTTTGTAATGAACCGCACCGGCCCCAACGTCATTCACGAGGGGGGTCTGTTCCACAAACGTTGAAGGGTTGTTTGTGGTTCCCGGTGGCGTGTCTTCGTCCGCATCCGATGCCGGAAGCGGATCGTCAAAACCACCTTGCGCGGCCCAATACATATTGAAGGTTGCCGCGGAGACTTGTAAAACGATCTGCGCACCCCCAGCGTTCTCAAGGCAAATCCAGGCCAGATCGTTCATTCCGGCAATGCTCGGGAACGTGGGAAGAAGATCGGAACCGGCCATATCATAGGATCCGGCCGTCCCCGTACCTGAACCGATGACGGTCCACGGAACCGCGCAAGCCTTCAATCGGTCCTTGATTAGGCATAGGGTCTGTTTTGCCCGGTCCGCGGTTGCCGCTTCGTTGATATGGTTGTTCCGGGAGGTTGTCCAGGTCATTTGTCTAGCCCCTCGTTATTCGGTCTCTTGAACGGCAACCGTGATGGTTCCCGGGTTCGGCAACTGCCGCGGCCCCAATCCTACGTCCGACGCGGGAAGGGTCCGGTGAATGTTCGTGATGGAGGTTGATACGTCTTTGACGGCGCAATCCATCATTACAACAGCAACAAGGCCCCCAAATTCGTGGGCATAGGATCCATCTTCCTTTGTTGCCAGGGGTTGAAGGTATGCCGTCAAAGCGTTTACGATCTGTTGTGGCGCGATCCCCTTGCCGATCACAAGATAAGTGCAATCAATGGGCTTGGGATCATAGTTCACCGCTGTCAATTCACTGTTTAGGAGTAAGACGCCGTCAACCGGGGGGACCGAATACTTGTCACCGTTATAGAACGTTTCAAGATCCGCAAGCTGTTGGGTGGTAAGATACTCGCCACCAACACCCACAACAACCAATTCAATTGTTTTCGGTCCATAGGCTTCTTCAATCGCAAAAGCCCGAGCCACTAACGCGGAGCCGTCTTCCGTCCGGTATTCATCGATTGCGACCCTTGGAATATCGGGAGGGGAAACCGCTCTGCCTTGGTTCCGAATCGACGCAGGACCGGACTCCTTTGCCCGTTCAAGGTCCGCTTCGTCTCCCCCTTCCTTGATTGTCCAACCGACGGCCGGCTTGGGATTGGCAACGCTAGACACGTATTGGATACCGTCATCGTTCCCGGTAATCGTCCCGGCCCCAACGTTCCCGTCTTCGTCCCCACCCACCCGATAGCTGATCCGGATATTGTCCGTTCCGATCGGTGGAATCGCTCCGTTGACGCCGTTACCGAAGATCACAACCAAGCGATCTTCGATGTCCGTTTGGGTCTTATAGTGTCGGTCGGTTGAACTGGAATTTAGGAAATTCTCAACCTCGATCCAGGCAACCCAGGAGCCCCCACCCGTTTCGTCAACCTCAACCGTATAGGAATTATCAAAGACGGGCCGTTGAAGCGTTGTGAACTCCTGATCGGCTTGCCCGTTGGACGAACCCATGGTTTCTTCGGTGATACTTAGACCCTGCGTCACCATGAACGGGAAGAATAGGTCCCCCTCAGTAATCACCACATTATTCACCGTCGGCTTCGTGGTTCCGCTATGGAATATGATCTGGATCCAATAGCCTTCGATATTCTGGATCGTGCTTTCGACCCAACGCCGGACGGAGTCCATGGGCAACACGAAACCGGTATCACCGTCTGAATCCAAGAGATTGGTGTTATCAAACAACCCAGGAGCCGGAACCCATTCGGCTTCGATGGTGTAGTTACGCGGATCCGTGTCAACGGTACTCTGGCCAAACAATCCCTTTGTAGTTACGTAATTGCCTTTCACGGCATCGTAATTTGTTGCACAACTTTCGGATCTCCCAGTAGGATTATATCGGACTCGCAACGCCGAAAACGATCGGTTCGTATACGTCCCGATATCGTCCGGCGCAATCAGACTATTCACAACTATTTCAAGGTTGCCCCCGAGATCGGTAACTGAATTGGGGAACAACTTCGTTGAAAAACCATCGTAGTAGTAAATACTAAATAGTGTATCTGCACCAACCGGAACCACAATGAAATCCATTTGGTTCCATTGGATGTTTTCATGGCAGATCATTAGAGAGTTTTTGCCCGTTAGATCCACCGTGTTCAACGTATCGTTTAGATCGGACGATAGATCGGATCCGTAATCGATAATTGCCCAGAACATAGCGGTTTCGGAAATAAAGGTTGCTCCGGATACCTCGATCGTGTTGGGATCCACGTAATTGGTAATGATATAGGTTCCCCCGTTGTTGTTCTCCGAAATGAGAATTACAAGAGTCCGTCCAATGTCGGCAACACTAAAGGTTGCCCCAGCGGAAGTGAAACGCTGCGGAAATGCAGTATCCACAACTCCATCAATGCCGGCTTGATCCGTCACCGGCGCAAGGGCTCCACTGATCTGATCTGCCCTGGACAGGTTATAAGCTTCCGTGTTTTCAAAAACGATTGACTCGCCGTCTTCCTGTTCCGTTCCCCAGTTGGTATCCTCCGGAATGTATGGCGTGATATCCGCAAGCGGAACGCTTGACAGCTTGACCAAAAGCTCCGCGGTTGCCGGGGTCGCGCTCGAAAGGCGATAACCGATCAGGCGAAACAACCGCTTCAGGCTTTCCCGCAGTTGCAGCGAATCAAGCAACAGTTCATTCGCTACCACATCAACCCTAGTGTTATTCAGGTGTCCGACAAGCGAGAACGCCCGAAGCATTTGGATATGTGGTTCATACTCGGATTCGGAAGTCAATTCTTCCGCATTGATCCGGGTATATGCCAACAACGCTTCGAGGATCTCCGGATAGTAGAATCCAGAGAACATATAATCGGGAACGGTAATGGTTGCCATTCTGAACCCCTATCCGAGCAAAGTCACAACCAACCCATTGGACGTTCCGGTGACGGACATAGCCATTGGGCTGCCGGCTTCAAGATCGATTGCGTAGACCAAGATCGCCGCTTCCGCTTCTTCGGTTTCGATGATCTTGAGGTTGTCCGGCCGTTCCTGGAGTGTCGCCAATTCTTCGGCCGCAAAGTCGTCAAAGATGTCCCGGATCCTGTCCTGGACCGGAGCGAATGTGGTCATATCGAGCGGATCGAAAATCATACCCTCCCCGAGCCCAAGATCTTGGAAGGGGTTGGACGAATCGCCGGAGCCCAACGCCGTTTGGAGCAAGCCGAAGACGTGATTGGTTCCGGTCGCAAGACGGAAGCCCCCTCGCTTGCTAGCCGATACAACCGTTGCGATTCCCTTACCCATTACTGATCCACCTTGTGTTTAGTCGAAAGCAAGTCCCCGGGAACGGCTGGCATAGTTGGGACCGGGGGTCCGCTCGGGTTCCCAGGAGCCGCGCAAACATGGGTATGTGTGGTCCCGAATCCCGTTTGTATGCTGGTCAAGAACGTCACAAGCTTTTGTCCCAATACGATCGGCTCGCTTGCCCCGGCCGCTCCGATCTCCGTAGCGGAGTCCGTGATGATAACCTTTCCGCTCTGCATTTCCAACTTGACTTGATCTTGCTGGATCAAAATAGACTGTTCCTTCAACTGGATAACGGTCTTTTTATCGGTCAACGCAATGGTCAATTCCTTTGCATTTTTCGTGGCATCGTAATAAACGATCGTCCCGTCTTTGTGCCAGAACAACCCGGAGCGTTTCGGATAGTTCTGTTGAAGGTCGCGCGGAACGATCCCTTCCGCAACGTCAAAAACCTTCCCGGTCCAGAAGCAATAGTCTGAAAATTCCGCAGTCCCAAGATCTCCGTCATCCGACTGATCCAATTCATCAAAGTCCGAGATCACGATCACTTCAACAACCTCCCCGGGCTCCGGGATCTTGAGCATATTCGGGGGAAAAATGGGATAGAACAAATCCGGATACTCAAAATCAGTGATCAACGTGTCAACCCGGACATTGATACCCCCTCGCTTCTCTTGGTCCGTATCGTTGGCCATGACAACGCCCAAATGTTGTTCCATGATCATGGCATCAACCTCCGGGCCACTTGACACCTTGACTTGTGATCAAAGGACCCTGCGAACGTTGCGTGATTTGCCCGCGTCTCAAGAGCCCCGGAAGACTCTGATCCAGGAGCCGATAGGCAACGAATTCAGTTTCATAAAATCCATCGTTTCTATAATGGTGTGTTACCTGTGTAAAATAGTAGTCTCCAGAGTATCGATCGATTCCGGTCAACCTATGGATCTGCCTTGGTCGCAAGTCCTGGGTTCCGATGACGGTCCCGCGAGCCGTCATGAAATCCGCTTGATGTTGATTGACCAGATTGAAAGCGTATTCTTTAGCCTGTTTCTTGTTCTTGAACGGCTTGTTGGCAAGGGTCGAAATTACCCGGCCCCCAACCTTGAACTTCAACTGCGCCCCATATTGGAGGTTCCGCGTAAAATCGAATTCGTCCGGGTCCGGAGGGGGAGGGGGAATGGTTTTATCCACATAGGAGATCCATTCCGCATCGAGCAAACGCTTCCGGCGATCGAAGTGCATAACCTCGATATCGGTGATCATTCGCGTGGTATCAAGCGTCGGATGGAATTCGAGCAACGTCCCGATCGGACTGTTGTTTGCATTCGGCAAAAGCTCGATTTGTTTAATATCCTTCGGACTTGGGGTCCCATGGTGGAACACATAGCCCTTTGTATATCGCGTTTCCTTCGGTCGATAGTGAATGCAATATGTCTGATTCGTATCGTCCCAATCAACCCAAGCGGTATAATTGCGCTTCTTCGCGATCTTCCGGATGAATTCCCAATGACTTGTTTTCTTCTTCCGAACCCGCGTCCGGGCTCCCGGGATCCGATCAACGTCAATGGAGAATCCATAGTGATACGCAATCCGATCGATGATCTGATCGTCGCGTTGTTTCTTGAAGACGCTCGGACCCTGCCCGACCCCTTGACGCCGTCCCCGAATTAACGCCCCTCCGGCCAATGCTCTTGACCGCTTGTTGGCCAGGAAATCGGCCGAAATCATGGCGAACCTGCCGTCATAGCCGATATACTTGATCGCGGAGATTCCATCGCGAGTATATCCAGGATGGGATCGAATGAAGACGTAACGCTGATTCAGGCTGAAAAACTGTTGACCATATCCAATGTCAATCAGAGCCGCGTCCCCCTCTTCAATAACCCGGTTCTTGGATATCGCCGCTTCCGGATTGGCAAGTGAAAGGGTCAACTTGGTTGTCATATCTTCGTCTTCTTCAATATCAATAGACTCGATATATGGAGCAACCTTTTTCCCCAGTTCACGGCCTTTGACGATATCGTCTGATCGTGTGAATCGTCCCCCTCCCTTGAATAGTGAAAGCTTATACCTCGCAACTGCGGATTGTCCTTGAGACGAAGACGCATCCGCACCGGGACCGGTCGATCGGGGCTTCGAGTCCCAATAGATATTGTTCTGAAAACGACTTGCGACCGGTGAACGTGCCATTTTACAGAATCAGAAAACGCTGGTTCCGGGCAGTTGCCCGAGCAAGAAACACATCTGAAACGTCTTCCCGAGTAATCTGGAAGCCGTAGAAAACGGGACTGATCGTTCCCACAACAACCTTATCCGCTCTTGGGATCTGGACCTTCTTTTCGTCTTGTGCCGCAAATGGATATTGACGGTTGACCCTTTCACGCCGGAGCCGGACTCCATAGATCGCATTTTCAAAACCATATTGCCTCCGGGCTATGATTTCATACATACGATCGTCACCACCAACGGTCCGGTAAAGGGATCGCCTTGTCGGCTTGTTGCGATCCATCGTTGGCACCTTGAACGGGGTAAACCGTTTCAAGGTCATGGTGAACTCAATTCGTCTCGCTTGTCCGTCCGCTCGGGGACGTGCGATCCGGACATCCCCGAATCCCTGAACAATACACTTGATTGACAGGATATTGGCGTAAGTGAAACGGCAAATCGGAATCCGTCCCAATTCCGTAACATGGGTCTGAAGCCTTGCCATTTCGCGGAACATGGACAAAATGTCTTCATTCTTGTCCCGGGAATACAGTATAACCTCAAAACTGATTACCTGCATTTCACCGCGAACCCATTGAACGAAAGGATACGGCATATTGTAGGTTCCCGCGTCCGGAACAACCTGGTTCATGCGGACGGAAACCCCTTCTTCCTTGACGGGAAGTTGTCCAGAAACGGTGAAATTCTTGAAGCGGAGCCCGGAGGGCTCGATTGTTTCCAGCTTCCAATGGACGTCCCCCTGAATACCCTGGCGATTCGGATCGATCGTGGCGAAAAACGGAGCCTTGCTTGTGGGAACCGTGTTGCCAGTCGGACCGGGTCCGAAATCAGTTGGATCGTCATTGAAAAGGTTGGCCATAAGCTACTCCGTTCCGCGAGTCAAAGCCCTACGTCGGGCACCGGGCGAGGGAATCCGGCCGGCACGTTCCCGGGATTCGTTCCGGTACGTTGCGGTTGCAACGGCAATGTTCTTTCCGTCCAATTGGACATAAACCGTTTGGCCCCTCGCTTGTCCGGCTAATTGCTTCTCCGCGATCGTTTGCATATTCCGGAGAATCCGGATCTGCTCTTGGGTGAAACCCTCCCGTTTCATGATCTCCCGGCCGCGTTCGGTTCCCCAAAGTTGCTTCTGCAACATGGGAAGCATTCCCGTTTTCCAAATCTGTTGTTGAGCCCAAGCCGCGCGGCCCGCTTGCGCAACCTTCACCATTTGTTGCAAGAACGGGAACATTTTTGCCCGCGAATACTCCCAGCCTTTGCCCCTTCCGTAGGCTTCCCGATAACCACGCATCCCAACGTCTTCGGTCGTTAGCCGGCCACCCCACCGTTTGTAACGTTGGATTTGCTGCCATTTCTGATCGTACACATAGCGGAAGTCTTTCCGGTATCCGAATTCATCGCGGATACCCCTCCGAATCTCGGACTTCATAACCCGGTTACGTTCCGCGTAGTGTTGGCGCATCAACCGATTTCGGAGGGCACGTTGCTCCCTTGGGTCGTATGCCTTCCCGAGGGCTCGGATCCCAGCGATAGCGGGCGCCAGAGCCAACGCAAGGCCCCCCAAGGCGAGCCCTGCCGTCTTGGCGCCGGCAGCTACCGCGGCCATTTTCCCGCCCCCCAGGGCCGTTGTGACGCCCGCTGAAGCCCCCCAGAACCAAGAGCCTATCCGGGACAGGAGTCCGGGGGCTGCCGCGGCTGCCGCGGCCCCTCCGGCACCCCCAACCCCTGGCACTTGCATTGCCAAGGGCCAATTCGTTACGAAGACGGGCATGCCCGTGGCCGCACCCACGACCCCCCCGGCCATTCTCGCGAGGGGACTCCTAGACATTGCCAGAGCGGAGCCGGCTCGGGCTAGCAATCCCTTTCCGACTTTGTATGTCATGATTCCCGCGAGTAGCGCCGGAATCGTCCCAATATATTTCGCGAGTTGCTTGAAAGGCCAGAGTAGCTTGTTTGCCAATGAAATCATATTCTTGAGACCACGAATCATGGTCCCGAAAAACGATTCGCCCTTCTTCTGGCCACCGGCAAAAACGTAAGTTAGCGCAAGGAATGCAATCCCCCATTTGGAGGTCAACGCGGAAAGGAGTTTGAAACCCCCGGAAATGACTTGGAACATTCCCGAGAATGCCAAAGCCATTGCGCCAACGCCGGCAATAACCGGAGTCAATGCAGCCGCGAACAGAATGAACTTTGTGATAAGCTTGGTTGTCTTCTTCGCGGAGTCCTTACCCCCTCCGGCAATCTTCCGGNNCATCTTGCCGACTCGCTTCAGAGTCCTGCCGACTTCGATGAAAGCTTCTTTGATTCCGACTGCAACGGCCGCAATCGTCTTGCCGTATTTCTTCGCGATTGCGCTTTCCTTCATGCCTTCGGACATCATTTTGAAGGCACCGGCCAACGCCGAAAGGGTACCGGAGAACATCTTGACGGCCCGCATTACTGAGGGCTTAATGATGTCATAAAGGGCAAGCGCTACGCCATCCAATGCGCTCTTGAACAGCAACCATTGACCGTGAAGGCTTTGCTGTTTCAACCGGGCCATTTCTTCCGCGGTACCGCGGGAACCCCTCTTGATATTAGTGATCAAGTTGAGCATATCTTGCGCACCGGCTTCCCGGAACGCTCCGAAAGTAGCAATTCCGCGGAGTCCGAACAACTTGAACGCGAGTCCGGCACGTTCGGCCGGATTCTCGATTTTCGCGAGCCGTTGCATTGTCAACTTGAGGATATCGGTGAACTTGCGCCAAACCACAACCCCACCCGGCCCGCGCATCGTAACGGCTCGCAAGAATGCACGACGGCCACCGAAAATCTTGTTGGCTGTTTCCCCTCCCTTGGCAAGCTTCACAACGGCGTTTTTGTACGCCGTACCGGCAATGGTTCCCCTAATATTGGCTTGCGCCAACAACCCAAGGGTCCCCATTAGATCGTAGAAATTCTGGCCGGCAAGACGGGCCGCAGGACCGGCATACTTAAACGCTTCCCCCAACTCCGTTGTGTTGGTCATACTGTTCCGAGAAACATAGGCGAAAGCGTCGGTTACCTGCGAAACGTCCGTGATTTGGTCCTTGAACTGGTTCATTGCGCCGGCAACGATTTTCGCGGAAGCTGCCAATTCCACGTTATCGGCAACCGACAATTTCAAGACCGGTCGGATCGCAAGTCCAACACGCCTAGCGTCAAGACCGGCTCGGGCAAGCTGTTCCATGCCTTCGGCCGCTTGACGGGCCGTGAACAACGTTGTTGCGCCCAACCGTTTCGCATACTCTCGGAGTTTATTGATGTCCCGAGGGGTCCCCCGGAGAACCGCTTGCGCGTCTTTCCAGGCTTTCCCAAACTCCATTCCCTTCTTTACAACACCCCCCAAGACTGCGATCGCTCCCATGCCGAACATTGCCATTTGACGCATTCCGGTCCCTACTTGTTGGACTCCGGTTTGCGCTAGCCTGGCCTGTTTATACAACCCCTGGAATGCGCCACCAGTTGCGCGCATTTGCGTCAAGCCCGGCTGATTTTTGAAATGGAACCGGGTATATAGGTTGTATTCGACAGAATCTGCCATGGGCTTTACCTATTCATCGCCTTGTCAATCTCTTTTTTCTCATGGTTCAGTTGGCGCCGCAACCATTTCATATAGTAGTATCGTCTCCGATAGCCCAACGTCTCAACCCATTGGGGGGGGAAACGGCCCTTTGAATAATACGATAATGTTGCTACCGAATCGTCGATTTCTTCCTCCGTCATAAGGGGGAAGCAATGGTAAAAAAACTATCGTAATCCCAATCAATCGGCCACATGAACGGAGCCTTGCAACCCGTTTGCGGACAGTTGCCTTCGGCAATTAGTGACGGCCCGATATTCACGTTATTGATCTCTTGGGCGATACGCTCCAAATCGATCTTCCGGAGCGTTTCCAACTCGGATTCGTCTAAGTGGATCGCTTCTTCAACCCCTTCAACGCCGATGACGCAATGCTTAATAAAATGAAGCTTCAGAAGCAACGGATCCGGGCCTACTTCCTTCATTTCGTTTGTCACCATATTCGCCCAAACCATAGGCTGAATATATACCTTTTTCTTGATGGTTCCGTCACGGAAGCGAATCCCGTTGAGCAACGGCACTTCCCGGCGCAAGACCGAAGGATCCTGAACACAATGGACGTCCATTGTATTCAAGTCCGCAGTCATTTTCCCGGCATATCCGCAACGCTGGCACGCAAAGCCTACTTCATACTCTGGACCCAACTCCTGGATCCGGATAATCACATATATATAATATACGTCCGCAAAGAATAGTTGTCCGACTTTGATTAGGGACTCCGCTTCATCCTGCGGAGTGTCTTCCGGAGTGAACTCCCAGGGCTCCCCACCTATGGTTGATGTCATTAGGCTAACAAGTCGAGAAACGATCGCGGTATTCGGCATGGTTTCATTTGCCGCTTTGAATCGCCCCAACGCACGTTCAATGGGGTAACCCATTTCCCGGATCGTAAATTCCCGCTTCAAAGCCCTCCCATCGAACACACCAATGGGTAGAACTTTCCCCCGTTCACCTGGGTTGGTTTTTCGGATTCGCTTGTCTTCGGTCGTCATTGTTCACCCCAAATGCCGGCCCACAACCGGCTTGTTGGTTCCCATCCCGATTAGACTTGTGAGCCCCTACCGGAGCCCCAAACGACTAACCAAGACCAAGAATGTCATCCCAGCAAAGGGTATAGGTAAGGACGGCCATTTCGCCGTCATCGTTCATTTCAAGATCCGGGGTTGCGCCCTTGCTGATCCAGGCCCCGATCAACGTCATAACGCTAGTCGTTAGACGGGTCCCCGAATACATGGTAAGGGTACCCGTCTTTTTGTAAGTTGGGGAGATCGGATCCTTCCCCTCAACAAACCAGGATTCCAGCTGTTGAACCTCGATCTGATGATGCGCCGGAACCTTCACTTCCGTTTCACCTGGTTTGGTTCTCCCGGTTGACGCGGTTGTCCGATCCGGGAGGTCAACCTTGTCCATTTCCTTTTCGAGAGCCCCGATCGAGACAAAGGTAATGGGTTGCAACCCATTGATGATCAACCGATAGTTGTTAACCGGAATGTGATCCGGTTGAATAGCGAATTTCAGACCCATGGTTTTTTCCTCCGAAAGGCTTGTATCCGTTTAACGGCCAAATGCCCGGATTACGCCAGTTGTTCAAAGATTCCGGCCGGGCTCATAATGATGTTGAACCGCTCGACCGTATCAGCCAACCGCAGTTTGATTTCCGCGTTGAGATCGCCGGAAGCCCTTGTAATATCAGTGTTTATTTCGTTATCCACCTTGATGGAAACGGCTTCGGGGAATGTGGATCCGCGCAACGCTCTTTTCGGTCTCCATTCCGGCAGGAAATACGCTTGAAGGGCTGCAAGCGCAATATCCTGAGTTTCTTCATCGTTAATAGCAAAAATGATCCAGTCGAAATTCTCAAAAAGAACGCGTTCATAATGGGACAATTGTTCACGCTTATGCTTGAACTTCAATCCCGTTGAGGTTGCCGGACAACGGTCCCCCCAGATCACCCAATTGCCTTCCTTTTTCAGGATGACTTGAATCCCCTTCGGGTTGGTGATTTCGTCATCAAGAACCTTTTCGCCACTTGGGATCTTGACGCACTTTTCCAGGACCGCTTGGGTTCCGGCCGCAGCTTTGTGATATCCCTGCCACGAGTAGGCGATCAGGGCTTCAACACCTTGAACGGCTCCGGTGACCGGGATAAGGATATTCCCAGCCCGATCGGGATCTTGGATGTAATACCAACTGGGAAGGATCGCTTGTGCAAAATCGTTCCGTCCCATGGTGTCTTCAACCCAGGTAACTGCCGCGTTTTCGGTTGTGGTTCCGCTCGGAATCTCTTCACGGAACGGACTGTTGTTCGCTTCCGCATATGCCCGTCCGGCTTTTTGCACAGTTGTTGACGCAATCCCCGGGATCGCAAACTTGATCAAGCCGAGTTGCTTGTTCCTGTGTTGGTTGAACAACGAAGAATCGGGATCAAATACCGCGATATAGTCGTTATCCGTAACGCCGCTATGTCCGTCATAGCCCTTCCGGAGCCCTTGCTTGTATTGGAGCCGGTAGGGCTGTCCAACGGACGTGAGAGTTGACAGGTCATTCCCCGGACGCACCGAAACGCTTGACACGGTTGCCGCGGTGATCTCCAGAGAATCGAGCGGAGCCGCATCCGTGTCATAGAACAACCGACCCCCTACCACTTCGTCCGGGATCACGGTCTGGACGTTGATATAGATCTTGTCGCCAACGGCCCAGTTGGTTCCACCGGCGTTGATGGTGAAATCGATGAAATACGAATTCGGGGCGCTATAGCCAACGCCTACCGTCGCATCCGCGAAAGCCCGATCCTGTTCCTGCGAAACGACGGAGAAAATCTCCGAACCCGGAACCGCGTCATTGGTACAGGTAAGGGTAATGAAATCGGGTTGAGTATTGGGCTTGACCGAAAGGCCCGAAACCGTTCCGTCCCCCGTGTTGCCTGAGTCGTATTCGACTTGGTACCATTCGAGCGTAAGGGTCAACGCGGAAAGGTAGCCGGTCAAGATGTTGCCGGCTTGATTGGCCGGCCGCACAAACGGCGCGATCGTTCCGGTGAAAAGATCGGTTACCTCGATCTCTTCATTCCTGGCGTCATCGTTGATCACCGTTTCATAGTACACATCCGAATCCGGATCGAGGGAAAGATCCGGATACTCCAGAACCTTTTCGTCATTCCAGTAGACTTCCAGCCCGAATTCGTTGGTTGGATCTCGGGCTCCGTCTTTCCAGAGAACGGCAACCTTTTTGAGGTTCCCGAGGGAATCGTAATCGTCCTTATACAGGGTGAATTCGTTGTTACCACCCCCTCCAAACTTGGTCAAAAGCTGGGAATCCGGCTTGACCGTCACAACGCCGGCAGTAGTGTTCCCGAGAATGACGAAAGTCTCCCCGGTGATTTGTCCCATGACAAGGGTTCCCCCTGCGAATTCGTCTTCTTTCAGGGTCAAGCCCGTATCGATCGTGGTTTCGGTGAGATCGCCGGCTCCGGTGATCTCCCCGATCCGTCGGTTCTCTGCCCCTCCCCAACGGCCCACCGATTTCGCGTCAACCGTGCAAATGCTTCTCCATTGGCCCGGTCCCGGCACAACGCCGCTATATTCCCGCGAAAGGGCTGTCAAGGTGGATTTCCGACCCGTTCCGTCGGTCACACGGACCAACAGCATACGACCNNGACCGGCCCCCTTGCTGGAATCCCAGAAATCTTGGGCGCAGATTGGCAGATACGAATCCGGGGTCCGACCCCCCGTTTTTCGCTGCAAGTCGGATTTGGAGGTCACAATGATCAATTCATCGGTGACCCCCTTTTCCATGATTCCGGTCCACGCAACAACCCCCAAAGGGCTCGGGGTAATCGTCGCTTCCGCAAGCTTTTCAGTGATAGTGGTTCCGGCGCCAAGGACCGGACCATACCGTTTGATCGCTACCATTTTCGTTTCTCCCTTTCCGTTTTAGACTTCTTCTACTTCCGGGGTCCGATACAAGGTCGGAATCGCGCCGGCCGGAAGCGGTTGCGCTTTATCGTCGGGATTGCCCGTTCCGGCTTCCCGCATATCCTCAACGGTCGTATTGAACCGCGTTACCAAGGGGGTTGTCTCCATATCGCGCAACCAAGCGTAAACGTCACAAATGCACAGCTCAAAGGTCGATTCCTTCAAATCTGAGAATTGCGGTTTAGGATTGTAGCGCGACACTGGAATGATTTTCAAGGTGTGTTCAAGGTCCAATGCCTTTGTCGTAAGGATTGGGCCTATCTTGTGGCCCGGTTGTTGTGTTGCTCCGCGAATGACGAACGCGTAAGCTTGGGTCATGAGACGGAGTGCGCTTACAACCTTGCCAGTAATCAGGGCACACCTAACGCGCACCCGTTCGATCCAAAGCGGTTGGTCTAACTTGCGCCCCTCGTTTCGATCCTTCAAGGCCATATCTGCAACGGCTTTGACTTGCCGTCCGTCAAAATCGATCTGATCGATAATGACGGTTGGTGTCTTGCCGATTTCGTCATAGTCCGTATTCGTATAATTGACCGCAACCTCCGGAGTCACTTCCAAACGGTAGAAAAGACGCGTTCCGGCCGGCAATGTAGCCGTCAAGATTGCTTCACCGGTATTTGGGTCAAACGACTGCAACAAGTCCGTATCGTGATCCGGATCCGTATCGTCATTATAAACGGCTTCAATGCCCGTTACGCTCAAGTCTTCTTCCGGCTTGAACGGATAATCGGATTGGATGTTGAACCGGTCCGATGCGGCTTCAAGGACTCCAGACCAGTCCATAAGGAAAGTGAAATCCTCGCGAAGACGCGGAACCAGAGATCGCAAGATCAAGTCTTCAAACCAGTCAAAAGACGCCGTCATCAAGATCCGCGTTCCGGTCATGACCGGCGTTTTCCACCGTGAAGCGGAGATCAAGCGGCAAACAAACTGAATCGTCTTCTGTGTATGTGGGAACGTTTGGAGGTTCGCGGAAAGCTCAGTTTCCGTGTTCCATTCGGAAGCCTTCGTTGGAACCACCCAAGCGGAACCGTCATGCCAGTAATCCGCGAAGCCGTCCGAAACCCTCCATTGTACGATCAAGCCGGATTGCCGTTCGGTTGATTCTTCAAAGCCCCCCCAACCCTTCACCGCTTGCGGAGACCAATCCGGCAGCCGGCATGTCAAATCCGTGTTCTCAAATTCAAGCCAATAGGTATCGTCAAGCGGACTCGATTGCGCGTCCATTCCAACCCACAACAACGCCTTGCAACGATCGGTATCGTATGATTCGTTATCGTAAAACAGATCGCGCGGCATCGCTACCGCTTCGATCGTGAACCAGTCCGTTCCGTCATAGCCCCAAACGTCTTTATAAAAACCATCCCCAGTCTTCTGCCTTTGCCCTCCATACAGAACGATACACTGCAAAACCGGATCGTAATACTGGCCAGGAAAGATTCGGGAGCCCGGAGCGTTCAAGGTCGAAACCTTCACCCAATTGGTCCCGTTGTATTCCCACGTATCGCGAAACGCTAGACCGGTCGGATTGGAGGGGTCAATTCCCCCATGCAAAACGCCAACGCTCCGATGGGTATCATAGTCCGCTTTTTGATACCGTCTCACGGCCGGAGAATCCACCGTCACAACGTTGTTCCAATTGCCGGAGTAATACTCCCAAGTATCGTTGTTGTCCGTTCCAAACGCCGGCCCCTCGCCACCAAACAGGACAATTCGACCCCTTCCCGAATCCCAATACATAGACGTTCGGAAGCGTCCCCCTGGACTGCTAGCGGGAAAGACTTGGGTCCAGTTGGTTCCGTCGTATTCCCACGTTTCGTCCACAATGGAGGTTCCGTTGTACCCCCCATAAAGAACCACAACGTTCCGAGCCGTATCGAAGATCATTCGGTGGCCGGCCCGGTTCCCCGGGTTGCTCGCGGGAAAGACTTGGGTCCAGTTGGTTCCGTCAAACTCCCAGGTATCGGCCAACGCGGAGCCGGTCAACGCCGTTGCGCCACCATACAGAACGTGAACCCCTCGATTGCTATCATAGGCGATATCTGCCCAGAACCGCGCGGATGGCTTGGAAGCTGGGGCGAGTTGATCAAACTCAAGGGCCGCGTTTGGGAATTCCACCTTGCCGGCCGGCTTGTTGTATTTCACCGGACGAAGACGGATCCCGAGCCTTTGATCGTCCGAGTACATTCGGATACGATCTGGATCTGAAAACACCAATTCGTTCCGTAAATCTTCTTCAAGATCCACGCAATGGATATAGGATTTCAGAAGCGTTGCCGTCACCGGGGACGCTCCGATCTGGCCTTGTTGGCGAAATGCTTGAAGGTCGCATGAATCGCGTCACGCCAATCCATTTGAACCTTCATCTGAAACGCCTTGTCATCGAAAAACGCTTGACGCATATAGGGCCGCGGCTTCACGCGGATTGCGGTTGTTGATTGTCGTAAACCCTTGAACTTTCCTCCGGACTTGTGCGCCCAATAGAAAAACAGCTTCCGCATTTTCGGAGTGACCCGAATGGTAAAGCCCGTTTCAAGCATATGCGCAAGGTTCTTTCCGCTCGGGGTTCTGCGCGTAACACCAACGCAAAAAGAATAGACACTTGTGCCTACCCTCCCAGCAACGGAACCAGCAAGATCACCATGGTCAAGCAACGGCCGAGTTGACTTCTTAAGCCATGCCGTCAACGGTGAATTGGGCTCGAAACCACCGGTTCTGATTTCTTGCGAAAGCCGAGCCGCTCCCAGTTGCGCAAGGCGTTTATTCGTCAAACGCAACTTGGTCCGAAAGACTTTCCTAAAGCCGTCTTGCTTCATCATTTGCAGGAATGTTTCAAAACCCTGCAACTGAAGATCGAAACGCCTTGAAATAGCAGCCGGCATCAACTATGCCTCACGGGATCCTTGTCGGAAAACCATGCCTTGACAAGGGTATGTCCGAGATAGTTGGGATTGTGGCCCCTATACTGGATCATTTCCACGTATAGATTCACTGGGCGCAACGCCGGACCTTGTCCCATTTCGATGATCTGATCGTTATACTGAATATCGATTCCAAGCCGCTCCAAATCGGTCCGGAGAAACAGAAGGTACCCGTCAACGGTTACCATGTTCCCCTCCCGTTGGGCTTCCAGTTTCGCCCCTTTCCATGATACTTGCGCGTATAGCTCAACGATCGAACCGCGAGCCGCTTTCCCTACCGGCTCCCGTGCGTCCCGATCATACTTGCTATCCCCTTGACGGATTTGACGGATCTTCACCAACGTTGGATGCAACAAACGCGGCAGGGGAAGATTGCTCAAGATTCAATCTCCCCAAACTCGAAACGGAATGAAGTAACCCGCATAGCTTGCGGACCACGATACAGCTTCAAGCGGCCGTGAATATACTGCGGAACAACAAGCCCTTGTTCAACGTTCCCGGTGTCCGCTTGCCACCATTCTACTTCGTGATCGTCGGTTTTTTCCCGCTTCAGTGGACCAATCATTGGGCCGGGTCCACCCCCTCCCCCATCGTTGATCCCGAACCGCTCATAAAGGGACTTCCAAGTTGTCATGACGATCGCAATCACGCATTCGTTGACAACAAGCGGAGTTGAGCCGTCCGACTCCAAAAACCCAAACCGGCCCACAATGGTCTGATCGTATCCCTTCAAGAACCTCCGAGTTTTGAAGCCGGTGAAAATGGATGTTTCCGCGGACCGGCGCAACTCGATCTTCGGGTTGTATCGATCATCTTGTGGCAAGACGCGTCCGGTGTATGCTCGGAAATCAGTTGACGCAAGGGCCGTTGTTTCGTTGTTGATCGTGAGACTAGTTACCTCAATGATCGCCAACGGCAAATGGAGCAAATAGGAATTGTTCCCATCAAAGATGAAGGTTCCCGAAACTTCATAGAATAGGTTGCGCGTAAGACGTTCAATCAATTCGCTAGCCCTACCGAGTAGGATCAGCGCTTGCTCGTTTGTCACGTCCGTTGAAGCGTCCCCGGGCAACCCTTCGTCGCGCAACTGTTGCAGCGTAGCATATCGCTCCGGATTCGGCATCCGAACACCTATAGCGTTTTCGGCAACGCGGTGATCTCCACAATCTCGGTTCCGTCCCCACCCCTCAACCAAAGCCGGTTCGCCTGGAATGGTTCCAACACCTGGGTTTGAACGAAGCCGGTTGCGTTGTTCAAAACCCCGTGATCATCGGTCCCGTTGAACGAATAGTAAATGGGACCCGTTCCGCTCCTAAAATGGATTTGTACGGTATTCGACTGAAACCCAAACGCGTAAACGTGAGAATCGTCATAATCCGCGTTACTGATGCCGGTTTCAACCGTATGGAACATGGGAAACGACATTGATCTAATCCTCCGATTTCACCGGCAACCTCGAAACGGTTACCTTGGTAACCCGTTGGTTCGTTGTATACACGATCAATTCAATCCGCATACCATCAACACAATACCAAACGGACTCCCCAAGGATCCGATCCTTGGGTTTCCCAGTTATCAAACCGGCCCCAAACCCATAAGCGCGGAGACCAGAGTTTGGGACCGGTAGCGTATGAAGCATTTTCCGTCTTTTGCAATGGATTCCCATTGCGGTAATGGACTCCGTCCATGCGATTCCTTCCGCAAAACGAGCCCAAACGTCCCGATCCGTTTTCCGGTTTAAGTCAAAAGACAGGGTTTGACCGTCTTTGAACTGGACCTTGATCACGGATCACTTGCCCTTGCTCCGCTTTCCCTTGCCGGAAACGGTAACCTTCGGAGGTTCAGGAGCCGGCTCGGGCTGGGGCTCGGGCTTTGGGACCGGAGGGGCTTGCGCCCCCTTCCGGGGCTTGTATTCGCCATGATCACACACATAGCGTTGATAGGCCCGGTCCCCAAGGGTCTTCTTCACGGCTTCCAGATCGGACTCGGAAACCACGTTGGTTGTGTTCTGCCGGAGGGTTAGCGTTCCACCCGGCAAATCCACTTCAACCGGCATTTTGCCAGTGAACGAAATCAACATTCGCTTGGACATTAGCTATCCCCCTTTGGACGAACCTTTTTCACCGTCCGCTTCTTCTTCTTCACCGTCTTGACCTTTGCCTTCGGTGCCGGAGCCGGCTCGGGCTCGGGCTCCGAAACCGGTGGGCCAGCCGGAGCGTCCACATAGTGATCGTCAAACTGGAATCCCTTGACCCCTTCCAGTTTCTTGCGGAGCTTTGCGGACGTGACTCGCCTGGGTTGATTCTTCGGGAAACGCATTCCACCAACGGAATACGAAGTCCCCCCGTAATAGGTTACCATCGAATACGAAAACTTGCGTTCCATCTTGTTACCCTTTCGTTAGGGTCCAAATGATGGATTCGGACCCGATTCGGGAAAGGGTTCCCGAGCCGTCAAGCCCGGGAACCTAATCCACGTTACAGGGTCGGATCTTCGAGGTTCGTCACGAGCACCACGGCATCCGTGTTCTCGAATTTGCAATCCACGGAAACGGTGATCGCGTATTCGTTCGTACCCCGGAAGATGTTGCGGTCCCGTTCGATCCGGACATCAAGTCCGATCGCCAGGATCAGGTTGCTCGGGTTGGTCAAGATCAGCTTGCCACCGGTCCGATAGGTGACTCGCACGGTTTGACCGTTGAGAATCGCGCCACCGGCATCCGCAGTCCACGTCCCGTTGACAAGGTCAACGGTGTAGTCCGTGGGATCCACGTATGGGGTGATTCCCGTCCCGGGATAGATCGGGAGGTTGGTCGGCGTGATCACGACATCACTGATCGGCTTGTAAGCCAGGGCAACCGGGCTGCCATGAACCGCAACGGAGTCTTCCGCGTAAAGCGGATTGCGTTCTTGCAACGGAATCCCCATCAACTCGATCCCGAAGGGGGTCAAGTTGTTTTCGGACTGCAACGCGGTATCCCCGAGCGGAGTCGCGCGGCCGGACTGCGAAAGCCGGTAGGCTTGCTCATGATCCGGGGAGGTCATGAACTTGATCATATTCCGGTTGCGCCGGAATTTCGTCGGCATGGCGAGAATCGCCTTATTGAACACGGCCCCGGTCAAAGTCGCGTTTTCGCCGTCCACAACGTTCCCCGCTTCCGCTTGCTTGAGAAAACCCTCAAAAGAAGCGAGGTAATCGTCACCGATATAATCGGTGGCAGAAGCGTCAAGGAAAATGTCGTTTTCCGGACGCGCTACCATCGGCAGCATGCCACCGATCCACAATTCGTCCAGGTTGTTGGCGAGTTGGGTCGCCATTTCCCGGATGATCGTGTCTTCAACCTGATCGGCTTCGATATTGTGCCGCATGAAGCGGTCCCCAATCTCGAAAGGCACCATGATGTCAATCGGGGTCAAAGTCACCCGACTGGTGGAGACCAACCGGCGCACCATGGGATCAACCGCTTCTGCCTTCCGGACGGCAACGCGATTGCCAACGCCGATCTTCTCGATATACTTTTGCTCCGGCCGGAACCTTTCGATTCGGCCGACATTCTTCAACACGGATTCGTCAATGGTGTATGAAACGAACCGGTTACTTTGCTCGGGGTTGAGCTTGCCCGCATCGATCAGTTGAGCCGTGGTAATCGCGGCCCTTTCCATCAATTCGCGATTTGTCATGGTTTGTCTTCTCCTGTTAGCGCTGTTACGCCGTGGTTTAGGGCCGCGTTTTAGCCCTTGGTCGTTTTCATTGGATCCGGGGTATTTGCCGTCACATAGCCCCCACCCAACGCCCCTTCGGTATCCAGTTGGGTTAAGGTCGAAATGAGCTTGGCACGCAATTCGGCCAGATCATCCGCTACGTCTTGAAGGTCCAGATCAAGGCCCCCCTTGTTGGTAAGCTCTTGACCACCGTCATATTTTCTATCTTTTTGAACGGTCATTTGTAGCCCCCTCCCTGCTTATCGCAGGATACCGGCCCAAATGCCGGGCTTCTCTTCATTGTCCCCACGTTCCACCGGCCCCTCGGTCCCATCCTGTTCGGAGTTGCCACCGGAGCGGACGGACCTTTCAACCCGGTCAACCCGGTCCACGATACCCTTGACCGTGGTCTCTAGCCCCTCGATCCCGGACCGGAAGGCTTCCCCCATCCGTTCCACAACGGCCGTCAAACCGGCCACGGACTCGGACAGGGAGTCCAATTGCGCCGGATCGGGCGCTGAATCGGTCACAACCGGCGTTTCCTCTGGGGTAGGCTCCGGAGTATCCTCGGACGCTTCCGGTTGTTCTGTGGGCTCCTGGGGCGTTTCCTCGGACTCGGAGTCTTTCAACTCCGGCTCGGGAATGGACTCGGGCTCCGAAGGGGTCTCCCCCTCGGGCTCGGTTTGGGACTCGATTTCCCCGGAAGCGTCCGGGGCAGTCGCCGTAAGCCCCAGGGCTCCGGAAAAAACGCTTTCCATCCGCTCAACCAAGCCTTCAACTCGGTTGATTGCTTCGTTCAAATCCTTCATTTGCGTTTCCTCCGAAATGGTTTCAGGTTCGTCCGTATCGGTGCGTTCAACAGGCTTCTGCAACCTGTCCTTGATCTTCTTCGGCAACAACTTGTCCAGCGCATCATCGGGATCGTATGACGGATTCGCTCCCCCTCGCAGTTGGGCTTCAACGATCCTGGTATGAATCACCCGACGGCTCGCCGTCTTGGAATAGACGGCGTATGCTTGCTTGAATCGAGCCCTGGCGTTGTTTGCCCGGGCAACGTCAAGTTCATTGTCATCGCGCCCAAGGGGATACTTGAGGTTGACCGGGTCCCCATACAACCGCTCGGTTGTGGGATCGCCGGAAGGATACGAAAGATTCTCCCCCTTGCCTTCAAGAACCTCGATCCCGTATTTCTCGGACCGTCGCTTTTGAGACTTGCGCTTTCGGTCCGTTGGTGCATCGGACGGAGGTACCTGCCGGACAACTGCGCCGGCAACCGCGGCTCCATCGATCGCGACTTCAACGGACTCTTGGCGAGCAACAACCGGCACCGATTCCCCCTCCGGGTTGCTTTCACGCAAAGCTTCAACGGCTTCTTTCGTCATGGCTTGCCTTCGGCGTTTCGGCATGGTTTCATCCCCTTCGGATTCTTCAGATCGGACAACCATGAATCGGTCCCCGGTTGCCGGTCTTCCTACGATATCGACCTTGAAAACCTCAACGTCTTCAAGTCGGTGGGTCGCTTGCCGCGTCTCTTCTGATTTCTTGGTCATGGTCTACCCTTATGCCGCAACCGGAATGCGTTTGGCAATCGCTTCAAGGGAAAATCCGGTGTATGTTCCGTTTAATACCCCGTTCCAAATATCGTCATCAAGAATCCGAACCGTCATCACCCAAGCTCCCTTTGCAACGCTTACGCCATTGATCACGTCTTGGTTCCTGGTTTGCCAACACTCAACGATCCTGATTACTTCGTTGAATAAAACGGGGTTGTTAGCCGAATCCTTTTGATGATCTAAACCAGTGTTCTGGAATTCCTCCATAAACCGCAACATTGCGGTTCGGATCTCTTCTTCGGAAATCGTATTGCCATATGAGTCCACGTTTTCGGGGTCCGCAACAACGCCGGTCACGAGCCGTTCCCAACCCTCACCGTCAACCGGTTGGGACTCCTGGCGATCAATGAATTCGCAGGTTTGTTTGTAGGCAACAACAGTCATGACTAAGATTGTCCTATAAGCGACAAGGAAAGCATTCCGCGCCGTATGTAAGCCGGACCACTTCCGACGACTTTGTATTTGATTGCGATATTCGGCGTATCCCCTTCATTAACTGAAACCACAACAGAACCGCTAAAGTCATGATACTGATTCGCATTCCAAGACGTATACGCCCTTTCACTAGCATCATATTCCACTTGGCAGGCAACTCCGGCCCCATCCGTTTTGATCTCGCAATACCACGTGATAAGATACTCACCCTTTGCCATAGCCGGAGCGTTCAATGGGATCTTTTCTTGCCAAGTGGTTTCGTTGGTGCTCACTTCGTCATCGGAATAGACGCGTTGCGTATCCGTTGTGGTCATTGCGCCAACGTGCGCAGCAACAACCCNNATTGCCGGAGCAACGATTGCCACTTTTTGTTGCCAAGTGGTTTCACTGGTACTCGCTTCATCAGGAGAAGATACCCGTTGTGTATTGGAAGTTGTTATTGCGCCGGTATGCGCTGCAACAACTGAATCAAGCGTCGTTTTGTCACCGGCATCAAGAGCGCTATCGAACACAACGTTAAGATCATCGCCATTAAGGTCTAATCCCTTAAACGTTGCGGAAGTAAGGTTTGCATCAACGATCTGTTTATGCAACTGGGCGCAATTCACCCCAGCTTTTGTGTAATTGTAGCTTTCCATTTAGCTAACTCTCCACATAGCAATGCGAGCATGACTAATGCTCTGGGAATTTCCGCCGATTGAATCAGCATATTGAATCGCAAAATCCTTGGATGAACCGGTTAGGGTAATGACCACGATACCAGTGAAGTTCTGTTTTTCGCCATTNNNNTAAATCGGTCTTGTTGTATAGCCGGAAAAATCCCAAATCATCAACATTCCAAACAAGAGATTGCCAAACAAGAATATACGTACCGGTAAGTGCCCCGGTTGTTAATACGACCTTGTCTTGAAACGCCGTTAGGGTTGTGGACGATACGCCGTCACTAGATACGGCCTGATAGTCTTGTCCGAAAACTGCCGCAACATCTTCCCAAATGGGATTTGCTGCCGGACCCTGGGTTCTTAGGTGTTGGCCGGCCGTTCCGGCCGCGAGCCGTTGCCATCCTGCGGCCCCTCGGATCAAAAGGTCCCCTTGGGCTTCAGAGGCAATCGTCAAATCCGTAACGGTCGGATTTGGATAGGTACCCCCAAGATCTCCCCCGGCCGCTCCGGTCGGGGTCCTGGCATCCGAAAGCCTGGAGTCGTTACCGGCGCAAGCTTGTTGTGCTCCCGTTCCAAGAGTCCGAAGGGAACCGGTCCCGGCAACGGCATCAACTGCCATTGTGTCCAGCCCCCCAGGTTCATGGGAAGACGCATGGAGCGTCGGGGTCCTAGCATCCGACAACCTAGCGTCATTGCCCTGGCAAATCGTATTTGCCGCGGCTCCATATGTAGGGGCCAGATCGGCGTCAACGTTGTCCCCCACGTTGGTGATCCCATTGCTTCCAACAACGGTATTCGTTTGACCACCGGCCCCACCACTTCCAACCGCAACCCATACGGCCGCACCGGTTGTCGCGTCTTCACAAAAGTAAACCGTCCCGGCCGTAGTGTTGACCCACATTGAACCGGGCTGATATCCTTGGGTATCGTCATCGTTTACCGTGGGCGCAACAGTTGCCGCGAGATTCGTTTTTGCGTCGTATGGACCCACTACAATCGGAAGCGTCATATCGTCACCCTACGGCCATGGATAGGAATGGATTTCAACCAAGAAATCCAACCAAGAGGTTGTTGTTTGGCATTTGCAGCGAACCCACAATTTCTGATTGCACGGTATGTGATCGCAAGGGAAAACGTTTGGGACCACTTCCGCGTTGTTACTCCCGGTTCGGTAGTAGAATTCGGACAACAAAGACGCCGCTCCAAACGTTGTTGTCCCATACCAGATTTCAACAAAATAGGTTGCGTCCGTCGCTTCCGATGCCGTTACAAAGAAACGTCCAATATCAAAGCTTTTTAGTGGGGAGCCCCCTTCAATCACCGTTCCGTCGTGAATCTGCAACTCGGTTCCCATGACATCCGGAACCCCGGATGTAATGCGAAACGGAGTAAGGGATCCGCGTTCAAGGTTGTTTGCGCCGTCATCCCCATAACACTGGTTCTGATTATGAAAGTGCTTCTCATAAATCGCTTTCCCTTGCCCACTGGGTTGTATAATCGGATAAGTCACTTATTGCCCCTTGGGAAATCACTGTTTGCCCTGCGATTATGAAAACGCGATTCGTGTCCTTGAATAGCCTTCATAGAAGCATTTTCAACCTCAACGGGCATAGCTTCAACTTTGGCTTCAAGTTTCGTTACGGCTTGGGTCAACGTATTCAAGGTATCCGTTTGACGGCCCAAAGCTGTCTTGATTTCATCGGAGCTTTTCTCCAAAGACTCCGTCAATTCCTTTCGCGTTTCCCTACACTCCCCCTCCGTCACAAAATCCAAAGCCTTGACGGGTCCGGTATTCGTGATACCTGGATCCGGAGGGGTCTCCCCCTGGCTTCTCCTTTGCCATGGCAAAAGATACCTTCCGGCACCGGCTCCCCCTACCAAAGCGACCAGAATCCCACCGATGATCAATCCAATCGTTTCCGCGTCCATTTCATACTCCCTTGTTCAATCGATGGCTTCAATCGCGGAGCGGCAACGTCCGTGCAACGGTGGCATTGCAACCCCAGCTGATTCCAGTCTAGCATTTTGTTCGGCAAAGCTTCCAGTCCCGGCCGTTTCTCGGACATATTCAACATTGGGTGGCCAGGGATGTTCCTCCATAAAATCTTCAGGTGTTGCTGCCGCAACGGCCCTTTCAACTGTTTGGACGCCCCTCGCAACCGTGAAAACGCGCCCGTTCATTTCTTGGCAGATTTCCGAAGTGCGTTCGTCCAATTGGGCAACAAACTGGTATCGCTGAAAACCCGCGTCCCGAAACGCGAGCATTGAACCATAAACCCTGGCACGTTGAGCAACGTTTGCTGATACGATCTGCGTATAGTTGTTTACGTTGCCAGCAAACCGAGCCGGAATTCTACTCTCAAAAGTGGTTCCCCCTCGCAGTCGGAAGTGTTCGCGCAAAGCGTCCCGCATGGTACGGCCGGCCGCTTCTCTCCCGAATCCACTTTCAACGGCAACATTGAAACCAACCGCTTCGATTCGGGCTGCTAAATGGGTGCCGTAAAACTCCCCAAGCCAAAATGGACCTTCACCCGTAAGGGTTCGGACCACCCCACGATCGAGGTTGGTCATTTTGTATTTGGTAGCTACCTTTGCAGCTTCCGCTTGCTTTAACGTGGTATAGATCCCACGCGTCAAAACGGTAAGACGTTCCACGTCTTTCGGCTTGGTAATCTTCCGCAATTGCGTCGCAAGAACCGCAAGCATTGCACGGTATCCAGTCCGGTTGTCCGACGCATCCATAAACGCCTTGATCGAATCTTCGATCGCCTTATCGCTTTCGCGTTTCCAAGCCTTCCCAAGCGTCTTGTTGTAATCTTGCGCCATTTCCGAAACAACTTTTCGGATCCCTTCTTCGTCCAGTTTCTGGCGAAGAATCATATCGGCGCGATGGAGTACCATTTACTTCAGGTATCTTTTGAAAGATTCGTCCGGGTCAACATCCCGATCAATGCCGGCAAGTATCTCCCCAATATATTCATCGATCCAATCGTCGGACCGCTCAACGGTTCCGACTTGTCCGTCGCCCATTTCGCTTGGCGCAACAACCTGTCCCTTTTGCGCCAACGCAAACTGAAGGGAGTATGGTACGTCCAGATCGATACCCTCCGGCATCGGTCCAAGCTCCCCTTCAAAGATATCGGACATCAAGGTATCCGCTCGCCTGGGGGTCATGGCGCCGGATTTTTCGGCCCCAACCATGGCCTTGGACAAGATTTCGTTGTCCGTGATATTCGGAGTCCGGCTCTTGAAGTAATGCCAACGGATTTGTTGATCCAACATGATCCGTTCCATCTTGGAATCAACAACCTCCCGTTCCGGATTGAAAATCTGTTCATCGCCAACGCGGACGGACTCCCGAGCCGTTGCCCTGGTATAGTCTTGGGCTCGGCCGACCAAGAGGGGGGGGAGCCTAAACGACTGCCGGACCTTGTCTTGGTTGTTGGCGTCGTACTGCTGAAACATTGCGTCCGTTTTCTGATTCTTCGGCTCATACATGGATAGCTTTGCGTTAGTCAATTGGCCCGCAAAGTTCTCCGCGTCCCCATTCTCCGCTTCAAGAATTACGATCTTGCTATAATTAGGATCTGATCCAACCTGCGATTCAATCAACTCCGTTAGACGCTCAACACTTGCAGCCGTCAACGCTCCATTCTCCACCATGATAAACATAGACGGAACGTAATTGTTTGACAGGGTGAAAAAGTTGACTTCTTCAGAGCGTCTTGATCCGATGATCGAAACGTATCGGCCAATGTAGCGCGGAACGCCGTAAACGGAACGCGCACTATAGATCTTAAAATGGATAATCTCCGTCGCTTCATCCGCAATCGAAGCGTTCGGATCTTCCTGCCCGGTATTCTTGTTGATGCGTCGCGGATCCCCGAATTCCTTGAACCACACTGAAGGCTGGCCTTGGGAATTCAACTGAACGTAGCGCCGGAACCTCCGGCTTCGTTCGATTTGCTTGATCTGATAATCGTCTTCAGGAGAGATAACGGGAATGGTGTACGGAGTAGGCTTCGGATCCAGTTTAGTCAAACGCATTCGATGCGAAACAACGTGATTGATTTCGATGATCGTAGCACGTGAATCCCGCACGATCTCCCAATACCCATTCCCGGTCAACTCCAAATCCCGGCGCATCCGCTTCCGGGTTTCCACAAACGAAACTTCAGGACAAAGAAACCCCAACCAACCTTCCAACTTGATCCGCTCAAGGTCGATTTCGGACTGGTGTTTCTTCTTCGCGTCTTCTTCCAGCTTACGCGGCCGAAACGTACTGCCGAACCCTTCCACATTCGTCACCATCGCGTCAATGCACTCCCGGAGCACATTGGATTCTTCTTCCAGGAGCGTCAACGCGAATTGATCGTAAGGGGCTTCAACAACGTTTTTGTATGTAGCTTTGCCCTCTTCAAGGGGAGTGATATTGCTTGTGGGTTGCCCTTGCTGGGTTTGCCGCTTGATACTCTCCCGAGCCGGCTCCGGGACTGGTTCCGTTTCTTCGTCGCGCCTTGCTACCCGTTGCTGGCGAACCTGAATCACCCGGACGTTCATTCGTTGGGAAGACACGGCCCCATCCTTTCCAACGATTTCAGCTTGGAAAGGGGTGCTAGTTACCGTCGCTTTTTTTTCGGTCATGGTGGACCCAACTCAGAACGTTGAAGGTTACGGGGCTCCCGATCCCGGCAAGGTCGAAACCGGGAGCCCCGAAAGGCTCCGTAGCTTACTCGTGCGCTTCCCAGTGAATCCATTCACCGGCAACGTTGATGTCCGTATCGGCACCGATCTCGAAACCACGTCCCGGGCTTTGGGGCGTTCCACAAACCGGAGGGGACAAAACGTCTTGGTAGACCGGAGTCACTCCACCGGTTGTCACCACGGAAGCGGTACCGGCAGCAACCCGTTTCCAGCCGTAGCCGTCCGGCATGGTATCGGTCCATACCATTTCATCCGCTGAATCCACGTTCCGCAGAACCACCTTGCGAGGGGTGAAATCCACGAATTCAACATCAATCGCGGACCCCGTGCCTTCAACCTTGCCGGTTAGCATCCGGCTTCCAGTCGTGCTACTCATTTGGCTTTTCCTTTCAATTTCGTTGTTTGTTCCAACGGTTACGGCCGGGGGTTATCAAGCCGGGTTCCTTGCCCCTAGCCCGTTTACGTTTCTTCCGCTTCAATGCAGTCCGGATCGCAATGTCCAGAGCGTCAAGTAAGTCTTTGTAGGCTCCATTCGGATAATTTAGCAACTGTTCCTCAAGTTCTCCGTTACGTTCTGAGGTATGAAAGAAGATTTCCCCCCTTTCAAAGCGCACCGAAAGACGATCCATTCTCGTGTCTTTATCCTGATCGGTAAAAACAGGTACGGCCGGAATGTGGCTTGTCTTCTTTTCGGCTTTCAAAGACTGGACCTTTGAAGCCTGAAACGCGTTTGCTTCTATTCCCATCGCCACCGGCTCATAAGTATCATAATGTCTTTCGATCTGATCGTCTTGCTGTTTTAGGGATAGCTTGTTGTGGTAGTATGCCAGGACATAGATATTAAAGGTTCGCGGATCGATCCCGATCGTCACGATCGCAAACTTTGCGTTTTGCTTTTTCTTACCAACTGCGAGGTCAACGCCGGAGAACACAACCAAGCGCTTCGGGAAGCTGTCCACGTAGCGGAAAAACTTGTCATCAAAGACGTATCCCTGAATACCGGCCGGATTCTGGTTCATTTGTGCGCCGAAGTAGATACGCCCCATGGATTCCCGCAAGGCATGCAACTCGGCAGTCGTCCACCGATCCGGAAGATTCGTTCCATCGTTGTCCGGACGAAGGGCCGGAATGATCTGCGCGGAGCCGGAGAAATATGGATCGTGAACCATCAAATGGTTGTATAGATCATCCGGATGGTACCTGGTACCTAATATCCTGATTTCGGTATCCGCATCCGTGACGCAGGGTAAAAGGGTTGTATAAAACCACTGTTTGACTTTGTGTCGGCTCCCCTCCGTCCGGGCATTCTTGAGAGTAACCAAATCATCGCAATAAATGACATCGAAGTGAGCGGATGTAATGGAGCTATCAACGCCCGTTGTCATCACGGTTTTTTCCTTGCGCGGCAAGGTCCGTCCGGCAACGGTGATTTCGTCTTCGTTCCAAATCTCCCCTTGTTGCGGCCCAAAGATCTCAACGGTTCGCGGATGCGCCAGGCATTCCTTTAGCTCCGCAAGAAACCCCTGTGCATGGGTGACGATATCTGAAGCGAACAGAATCCGGATATTCGGATCCCGAAGAATCTTCACCAAGGCTGATCCAATGGTGCCGATCGTAGACTTGCCACAACCGCGCGGAGCNNCGGAGCCAACTGAATCGATTTGGTATGCTGGCTTTGATGCCAGATTAGGATTTCATGGATCGGGTTGAATTCGTAACCCAACTCCGCGAGTAATAGATCGTACCTCCCTTCATTTAGTACGCTATCGCGGATTACACGGTTCCGAATGTCCCGCAGTTGCCGAAAGGCCCGGAGGTTTTCGTTGCGCTTTTGACGGATCGAAAGACCGTCACGTTTGGCAACCCCTACTCCGATGCCTTCAAGCCCCTCCATTCGTTACTGGCTTTCCCTTTGCTCGGCAAGTCCTGGAAAGGAGATCACCTTGCCGGCATTCCGGTTTCCGGTGGTTCCACGTTTGGCGACCATTCCGCGGATTTGCTCCATTTCCCGCATGATCGTCATTTCCAATTCATCGGCGTCCATATCCCTGGCGTCTTTGCCACCCACAAGCAACAGTTGTTCCGGGGTCCGGACGATCAGTCCCAAGTCTTGCCCAAGCTTTACTAGCGAATCAATCATGTCCGACTGCGTCTTGACGGCTGCAACGTAGGCTTGACCGTTCTTGTACCGTTGCGCCTTCAGAGCGTCTTTCAAATCCTCCAAATCACGGATCAACTGTTGCTTGCGCCCTACCACTTCCGCGAAGATCCGGAGGGGCGTCTTGCTTTGCTGATCCGCTTCCGCTTCTTCGTAATACCGGTTGAATAGGGCTTCAAACTGATTCGTGTTCAAGCCCATTTCCGCGATGATTTCTTCCCGAGTCTTCCCGCGGTTCAGGAGCACAATAAACTGGGCCAGTTGCAACCGCGTTTCCGCGATCGGCTTCTTCTTCAGTCTCTTCTTCCTGGGTTTCTTATCCATCGGGTTGAAATTCCACGGTATAATAGCGATCCGTTTCCTGCGGAGTCGTTATCAGGTCAACCGTGTCCGGTTCGCAAACAACAACCCCAAGGCATTGGAGCCCTTCAGAAAACGAATAGTTGTCCGGATCCAGGTATCGCGTTTCACCGGCTACGGGTGCGTCAAAGCGCACCCGGACCAATGTATCCCTAACCGCTCTGATCTCCTGGATCGTTGGCATCAACGCCCCAAGACAGAAGCCCAAAGCGATTCGCGCCGGACCATTTCGACCGGGTACCATTCCGGAGCTTGCTCGGGGTCCCCCTCGGATCGCTCGACCGAATCCACCGGCACCCATTCACGCCGGACCTTTTCGATATTAGAGAACGAAACGTTGCCGTCTTCGTCCGTCGCAATCGCGGCCCGGGTATAGCTNNGATTGTAAATCACGACGCTCGAAAGGCTCACTTCTTCGGGGAAAATGTCGAATTTCTCTTCTGCCCCGAAAAGCTGGAAATTCCGCAGGATTGCTTCGTAAACCGCGTCAAGGAAACGCGGCAGGTCAACGCTTGCTTCATCCATTGCTTGACGGGAAACCCGGACTTCGATCTTATCGTGAATCATGGTGTGCCTTTCGTCGCGCCGTTCGGCTCTTGTTTGTGACGTTGCCCAAGGGATAGCATATGGACAAAAACGTATCAAACAAATCGCCATACAAACGTGATATAATAGCGATTTCCGTTCATGAGATCCTAGCCTATAAGCGTAGAACCCAATAATTCCGGCAAGATACGAAAGTGTTACCATTTTGCGATCATTCTTACAATATTGGACCGATGGAGGAATCAAACACCATGGCCGAAATCCCTGAAGATCCCAAGGTTGTGACCCATATATTGGGTCTGTTTCACCTGGACAAACTTTGTCCCAAATGCAACGGACCGATCGAACGCGAAAACGTGTCTTCGTGCAACGCTTGCAACGCACGACTAAACCTGAAGGTACAACTAGACTTCATTGAAACCGCTTGTATGTCCATCCGGCATCAAACAAACCTAACACATAAACCGGTTGTCCATGCCGTCAAGAAACCGGACCCCCCTCCGAAGAAGAAAACGACGCGAAAGAAACGCAAGACAACCCCGAGGAAAAAAACGGTCCGAAAGGCGTCTAAAAAATGAACGCGTTACGGTTTCTCGGAATCGCGATCGTCGGGGGAGCCCTGTTACTGCCGGCTCCCTACTATGCGCAGCAAATCACCGGAGGGCACAAAACGCTTGACGCCGCTATAGTTGCCTTGTTGTATCTAATGGGTATCGCGATCGTAGGATCCATTATGCCAACCGAACACGGACAAAAGAATGCCAAGAACCGCAATCTTCATTGACGGCGCATACCTTGATAAAATCCTGGAATACGGGTTTGACCGTGCCAGAATAGACTTTGAACGATTCGTTTCCGAAATCGGAGACGATTCAATTCTCCGAACGTATTACTACCATTGCGCCCCATATGTTTCGCCGGACGAAACGCCGGAGGAAATGGGTAGACTAGAATCAAAAGAGCGGTTTTTCCGAGCCCTATCCTGCATTCCCCGATTTCAAATCCGCTTGGGTCGCTTGGTATATCGCGGCAATGATGAAAGCGGACGGCCAATCTTCCTACAAAAGCTTGTTGATGTCNNCCAGCTTGCAGCAACGCGACAAATCGATCGAGTGATCCTTGTTGCTGGCGATAACGACTTCCTGCCGGCAATCGAGGTTGTGAAGCAACTCGGGGTGTTGGTGTCCCTTTACCACGGACCACCCATAAACGGTTATGCGAATCACACTAGACTGTGGCAGATTGCCGACGAACGGCACGAAATCACTAAAGATTTAATAAACAAGATACGAAGATGATACAATCCAGGGAACCGGCAGGGTATGACGGACTGCGAATTGTGTGGATCCTGCGATTGGACAACGGTTGACAGGAATTGGATACGCTGCAACGCTTGCGGACGGCTTGAAACCCGACTGCCGGATCGGACGTGCGCCCATTGCGGAAAACCCCTCGGAAGATTTACGAAGCCAACCCAAACCGCTTGCATCAAATGCAAGGAAATCAAGGTATACGAATCAGAAATTCCCTGCCAAACTCCGGGTTGTGGCAATACATTGGGCAAACGCGCCGATCCAAGGGGATACTGCCGACAATGCTTGCAGGAAATGCAGAACTGGACCACGAATGAAGGTCATTTGTGGAAAACGCAAGCAATGCGCTTAATGAAACGGCCAATTGCCCGCAAAACGCTCCTGAAAACACTGTCAAAGACATATCCGGAGTTGACACCGAACACACTTCTAAACTGGATCCTACGGCAAACGAAAGCCGGCATCCTTGAGCGGACCGGGCACGGAACATACCGCGCCTTGAGTAACGGAAAACCGAGTCCACAACGCGAAAGTCCGCAGTCCATCCGAATCGATCCGGATGCGGGTTCCACGTTCGGATCAATTCGTGTCACTCGGATCAAGACACCAGATGATTGACTGATTTTCTTGTAAGTTGCGATGATCATTTACAAATCATATGCACGTCCCTTGATTCCTCAGTAATTTCGATTCACGCAAATTGTCCTAATATGCTGTTTTTCTTGACGTTTTTTTGCATTGTCTTACATTTAAACAATCCGTGACAACTAATGATCAAGGTTGCGATCAGATTTGTGAAGCAAATGAATCCGAACCTCGATTTTTTGCGCCCAAGGTCGAAAAAGGTTTACAAAGCCAGGACGAATCGGTTAATACTGCAACGTTGGCAACCAAGAGGGCACAACGCCCAAGCAACGAAACACGAAAGGAAGGTTGAACAATGGCGAAGAAACTAAGGGAATCGTCCGCGGCAGGGGTAACAAGCGGAGCAAAGCGCCCACGGAAAGCCGGGAAAGACATTGTTCCGCGGCTCAAGGTGATCGATGGACAATCCTACATCTTGATGGGATCAAGCCGGGGGAAAAACCTTGTGACGGCTCTTCTATGGGCTCC
>JABAHP010002288.1_pt4 | contig 41819 bp, 41 predicted proteins | sample 7062081 | NCBI WGS metagenome assembly JABAHP01 (sample SAMN14534357, study PRJNA622989) | marine sediment metagenome | biome: marine biome [ENVO:00000428]; feature: marine pelagic biome [ENVO:01000023]; material: deep marine sediment [ENVO:00002113] | place: India: Gulf of Kutch | collected...
GAAGCCGACCATGATGACCAGCTCGCCGATGAACCACACCGCGAAGATGCCGTACCAGGCGCCCCATGTCAGGTCGGGGCCCGTCAACCCGAACTCGATGCTGGACAGGCTGAGGAAGAGGTCGTAGAGGCCGTGGTAGACCGCCACGCCCCAGATGTTCCGGGACCAGTGGTAGAAGATGCCGGCCCCGATGGCGAAGGGGAAGGAGCTGAGCCATCGCAGGCCCCAGCCGGGAAGGTCCACCCCGTAGACCATGAAGTCAATCGGAACGTGACCCAGCACGAACACCACGCTGGCTATGAAGATGCCCACGTAGGGGGCGTACACCCGGTTGATCTGGTCCTGGATGAAGCCCCTGTGGAACAGCTCCTCCACGGGTCCGATGATCACCATGAAGAAGAGGGTGGTGGCGACGAGCCACGTGAGGCTCTGGGCCCTCCAGTTCGCCCAGAACGTCAGGTCCCCGGGGACGTCCACGCCCATGAGGCCGATCAGGACCGGGTAGGAGATGAAGTAGTAGACGAAGAAGACGCAGACGGCGATGCAGCCCACGAACACCGAGGTGAACGTGTTGCGCCGCGTGATGAGGAACGGCAGGCCCCGCTCCCGCCTCCTGAACCTCCACCACAGGATTGGGATGGAGAGGGTGAGGACCACGGGGGCGACCACAGATATGATGGGACCCAGGGCCGTGTCGTCCACGTCCGACAGGCTTCGGGCGCCCCTGTAGACGGCCCAGACGGCCAGCCAGACGAAGAACACCGTCACGACCTCGATGGCGTACTCCCTGCGGTCGGCGATGGGCCTCTCGCCCACCGGCGGGAGGCCGCCCCACTCGTCGGGAGCCTGGGCCTTCGTGGGCTCCACATCGATGGCCTCTTCGTCGGGTAGGTGCTCTGACAGGTCAGGTCCTCCGGAAGGGGTATTTGGGTTACCACCCAGTTAATCCTTTGCCCATCGTCGGGCCGGCAACCTACTTAACCCTCCCGGACCATCGCCCGTTCGTGCGAGTGGCCATGGTGGCTAGGACCGTCCCTCCACTCGACAGGGGAGGGATCCAGAACCACGTGCTGGAGCTGGCGACGGCCCTCGAGGCAGAGGGTGTCGACGTGACGGCCTACCTCCTCAAGGGCGACTACCCCGAGGACCTGCCCTTCCGGGTGGAGCAGGTCCCGTTCGTGCCCCTCCCGAGGCTGACGGCGGGCCAGTACGTGTCCTTCTCCCTGGCTGCGGGGAGGCGCATCCAGGGCGGCGACCATGACGTGATCCACGGCCACTCGATGTACGGGTGGGGCGCGGCCCTGTCACGGAGGGGGCCGATGGTGGTGACCTGTCACGGGACCCAGCTGAACGAGTACCGGGCGACCCGTGCCACCACCCGGGACCCGAACCACACCACCACCGACTACATCAGCTACAGGATGGAGCGATACTCCGCCAGGAGGGCCGACCGGGTCATCGCCGTCTCCGAGGAGAACCGGGTGGACGTGGTGGAGCAGTACGGCATCCCTGAGGACCGGATGAGGGTGATCCCCAACGGCGTTCCACTGGACAGGTTCCACCAGGCCCGCCCCGAGGGCCCGACCGTCCTGTTCGTGGGCAGGCTCCACCAGAGGAAGGGGGTGGACCACCTGCTGCGGGCGATGCCGTCTGTGCTAGAGAGGGTGCCCGACGCCCGCCTCCTCATAGCTGGTTCGGGGGAGCGGGAGGCCCAGCTCAAGGCCCTCCATGGCGAGCTGGGCCTGGGGGACTCGGTCGAGTTCCTGGGCTTCGTGCCCGACGAGGACCTGCCGGACCTCTACGCCAGGGCCACCGTGTTCACCATGCCCTCCCTCTACGAGGGCTTCGGCATCGTCATGATAGAGGCCATGGCATCCTCCGTTCCCGTCGTCGCCTTCGCCACCGGTGGAGCCCCAGAGGTCATCGACGACGGTGTGAACGGCTACCTGGCAGACACGGACTCCCTGGCCGACCGCCTCGTTGACGTCCTGGAGGACCCGGCCAACGCCGCCGCCATGGGGAGGAGGGGGCGTGAGCTGGTCGAGGAGAGGTACTCCTGGCGGGCCGTGGCACGGCAGACGAGGGAGGTCTACGAGGGGGTGGTCTGAACGAGGATCCTCTACGTGGCCACCCACATCCCGTTCCCCGTGGAGAGCGGCGGGACCTCCCACATCCGGGCGGTGACCCGAGAGCTGATGCGAAGGGGTCACGAGATAGTCCTTTGCGCCAACGCGGGCGATGGCCTTCCCGAGGGCGAGGTGGAGGGGATGACCACCTACCGGTTCAACTGGCATTACCGGGACATCGGGGTGTCCCAGGTCGCCCACAGATGGCGTCATGGCCTGCGAGTGTCGAGGCTGGCCAAGGACACGGGGGCTGACCTCATCTACGAGCGGGAGAGCTCCATGGGCTCGGGGGCCCTGGCAGCCAAGATGGCCGGCCTGCCCCTGGTGGTGGAGGTGAACGACCATTGGTACCATCCCATGTCCCTCGACAGGGCCACCCGCATCCTCGCGGTCACCGGCGGTTGTCGCCAGGTCATCCCGGAGGAGCACCATCCGAAGACCATCTGGCTCCACAACGCCGTGGACGTGGACAGGTTCAAGGACGCGAGCCCTGCAGCCCTGGAGGGCATCGAGGGTCGGAAGGTCGTTTGTTACACAGGGAGCCTCCTGGCGTGGCACGGGATCCCCGACCTGGCGAGGGCGATCCCCAGCGTCTTGGAGAGCGTGCCCGAGACGGTCTTCGTCGTGGCAGGTGGAGTGACCACGGATGACCAAGGCGAGGTGATGGCGTCTCTGACGAGGGCGGCAGAGGCATCTGGCCAACCCGGGGCCGTTGTCCAGCTGGGAAGGGTTCCCCACGACGAGATACCCGGGATCCTCGCTGCCGGGGACGTGTGCGTGGCCCCCTTCAATCCCGCGGGCGAGAGGGACCTGGAGCGGTTCGGGTTCTACTACTCCCCCCTCAAGCTGTGGGAGTATATGGCCGCCGGGAAGGCCGTAGTGTCGACGGACCTTCCGAGCATCAGGGAGATCGTGGGCGACGACAGGGGAGTGCTGGTCCCTCCGGGCGACCCAGGGGCCCTGGCCGACGCCATGGTCGGCCTCATGGAGGACGACGACGGAAGGGAACTCATGGGTGCCAGGGGCCGCGCCTTCGCCGAGGACAATACCTGGGAGGACCGGGTGGACGAGTACGAGCGGGCCCTTGAGGCGGCCCTCGGGGGAGGGAGCTCACCTGGTTGACGAGGAGGGGTCCGACGAAGATGGTGAAGGGGGCGCCCGGGAGACGGGAGCCTCGGTGACCGCCCGGGTGCTCAGGGGCGCCAGCTTCATCTTCGTCTCCCGGATGGTCAACGCCGCCTCCCTGTTCATCGTGTCGGTGACCCTGGCCCGGTACCTGGGCCCCGACGAGTACGGCCTCATCGCCGTGGCCCTGGGCCTGGCCGGCATCTTGGAGGTGTTGGGGGCCTTCGGCCTCAACGAGGGCGCGACCCGGTTCATCCCCTACTACCAGGCCAAGGGCCGGGAGGACGACATCCGTCGCGTGGTCTCCATCAACCTGACGGCGAAGGTCGGCCTCGCCGTCCTGCTGGGGGCCTTCCTCTACGTCACCGCCGGCCTGTGGGCGGACTTCTTCGACAAGGACGTGGAGGTCCTCATGCAGATCGCCGCCGTCGTCCTCGGGTTCAACATCCTGGGCGGCGCCTTCCAGGGCATCCTCCGGGGCTTCGAGAGATTGCCCTTCATGGCCTTGGCGAACATGGTCAGGGACGTGACCTGGACGGTGTCCTCGATAGGTCTTGTCATCGTCGCGGGCTGGGGCGTGGAGGGCGCCCTCTGGGGGACCCTGGTCGGGGCCGTCATGTTCCTCGTCATCGCCCTGGCGGGGACCGTGATGGCCATCAGGACCGATGTCCCCGAGAGGGGACCTTTGGAGCGCCGGTACGACCGGGGGGTCCTGACGACTCTGATGACCTTCGGCCTCCCGCTGCTCCTGTCCAAGCTGCTGTTCAAGCTCTTCGACTGGATCGGGACCTACGTGGTGGCCTACTACGGTACGGTCAGCGACGTATCGATCTACAACATCGCGTACGGCATCGTCTCCATCCCGCTGGTGCTCATCAAGGCCATCGGCATCGCCATGCTGCCCGCCATGAGCAGGGCCTACGGCCAGGAGCGCATGGGCCTGATGCAGACCCTATGGGTGGGCTCCGTCAAGCTGATCGACTCCCTCTTCATGCCCCTGGCAGCCCTGTTGATGGTGCTGGCAGCGCCCGCCATACTGCTGGTGTACGGGGACGGTTACACCCCGGGGGCGATGGCGGTGCTGATCCTCGCCCCCTACCTGTTCGTCCGGCCCACGGGGGTCATGTCGAACCACATCCTCGCGGCGATGGGTCACACGGGCCTCATCCTCCGGGTGAACCTCATCTCGATGGTGGTCAACATCGCGATGAGCATACTCCTCATGCCGAGGATGGGCATCGAGGGCGTGGCCCTGGCCGCCACCGTCGCCTTCTACACCAACTCCCTTCTCATGTACCTCTTCGCCCGGTCGAGGGCCGGTGTCAGGGTGGACCACGTGGCCATCACCAAGATAATGGCCGGGTCCGCCATGGCGATGGCCGTGGCGGGTGCCGTCTACTACCTGACCGACCCCCTGGGGGAGGCGTTCCTGCCCCTGCTGGTCAGGCTCGCCGCCGCCACCCTGTTGGGACTTGGTGTCTACATCGTCTACATCAGGAAGGCCCGCCTGTTCACCGCTGACGAGATGGACAACGTGAGGTCGGTGGCGGAGCACAGCAGGCTGGGAGAGATCATCCTCCGGATGCTGGGGCAGTGAGTCGGCTCAGCTCAGCATGTCGGGCAGCGCGGCCCTCGCCGCCTCGATGGCGTCGGCCATCCGGTCGCCGTCACCACCGCCCTGGGCGAAGTCGGGCTTGCCGCCCCCCTTGCCCCCCGCCGCCTCCAGCGCCACCTTGAGCAGCTGGCGGCAGTCCAGGTCCACGTCCGCCGAGCGGGCGACCACCATGCCGCCCATGGTGGACCCCATCACGACCACGGTGCCCTTGCCGCCTATGGCCTGGCGGGCCATGTTGATGAGGTCGCCCATGTTGGCGTCGCTAAGGTCGGTCACCAGGCTCACGCCGGGTGCGACCTCCTCGCCCTTCCCCGACTTGAGCTCGCCCAGCCGCTTGGTCAGGTCCTGGACCTGCTTGCCCAGGTCCTTCCACTCCTTGAAGAACCGCTGGGCGGTCCTGGGGAGCTGCTCGGGCCGCACGTCCAGGGCGTCCGAGGCCTCCTGGAGATGGCCCCTCTCCTCCTGTCCCAGCCGGACGGCGGCCATGCCCGCCGAGTACTCCAGGCGGACGATGCCGTCGGCGATGCGCTCGGCCCTCCTCATGCGGATGGACCCCACCCGGGAGGTGTTCGACACGTGGGTGCCCCCGCAGGCCTCCACGTCCACGTCGGCGATGCGGACGACGCGGATCTCCTCCCCCGGGGGGACTCCCCCCTGGTACAGGCGGAAGCCGTACTTCCGCTCCGCCTCGGTGCGCTCCACGAAGGACTTGTCCACCGGGTACGCCTCGAGGACGATCTCGTTCGCCCGGGTCTCGATGGCGCCCAGCTCCTCGGGGGTCACCCTCTGGAAGTGGGAGATGTCAACCCGGGCCATGTCGGTCCCCTTCTGGGCCCCCGACTGCCACACGTGGTCCCCCAGCACCTGGCGCGCCGCCGCCAGCACGATGTGGGTGGCGGTGTGGTGGCGGGTGTGGGCGGCCCGACGCCGGACGTCGATGAGGCCCTTGACCACCTCCCCCACGGGGACCTGGACGTCCTCGTCCAGCAGGTGGTGCACGATGACATCTCCCCGCTTCTCGACCCAGCGCACGTGGTGGGTCCCGTCACCCACATGGATGGCGCCCTCGTCGGAGGGCTGCCCTCCCCCCTCGGGGTAGAACAGCGTCTGGTCCAGGACGACGCGGCCCGGCGCGGACCACTGGACCACCGCCTCGAACTCCGTCTGGGACGGAGCCTCGTAGTAGAGGGTCCGAGTGGGGGGCAGCTCCGCCTCCAGGGCCTCGGTGCGGCCCTCCTCCTCGGCCATCTCCTCGGGGCTCGCCCGCTCGTGGCGGGTGGCCAGGAGGGTGGAGAAGTTGTCGGGTACATCCACCCTCACCCCCCGCGCCTCGCCCAGCTCCTGGACGATATAGGGCGGCACGCCGTGGCTGTCCCAGAACTCGATGAGCGACTCCAGGGGGAGCTCCTTCTCCTTAGAGGACTCCAGGGTGGACGCCACCAGGCGCTTCCCCTTGGCCATGGTGTTGGCGAAGCGCTGGGTCTCCAGCTCCAGGATCTCCTGGATGTAGTCCCAGCGGGAGTCCACCTCGAAGGTTCCCCGCAGGGAGGGCCTGTGGAGGTCCACGATGTCCACCAGGCTCATCGGGCAGCCTATCTGGTCCATCAGCCTGATGGCCCTGCGGATGAGCAGGCGGGCCAGGTAGCCGGCCTTCACGTTGGACGGGACCACGCCGTCGGCCAGCATCCACGGGAGGACCCTGGTGTGGTCGGCGATGGCGTAGAGGTACTCGTGGGGGGTGATGAGCTCCGTCAACCGGGGGGCGTCGATATCCACCCCGCGGGCGGAGAGGCGCTTGACCACCTCGCTCCTAAGCTCCTCGATGGAGGAGCTGGTGTCCAGGTTCATCACCCCGGCCACGCGGGTGTTCTCGGCGATGATGCGGGCGGTCTCGTCCTCCTCGGGGGACCCCAGTTCCAGGTCGCAGGCCTTGCGGAGCTCGCTGACCACCTGGGGGAACGCCGCCTCGTAGATGGTGGGAGTCCCCTGGGATGCCCAGGCGAGGCGCTCCAGGCCGTATCCCGTGTCCACGACCCGGAGGTCCATGGGGCTGTAGGTGTCGCCCTTGATCTCCACCTTGCCCTCGGGGTCGGCCACGTAGGCCATGAACACCAGGGTCGCCAGCTCTACGCCGCCGGCCATGACCTCCAGGGCGGGGCCCGCGTTGCCGCCACCGGACCACGGGTTCTCCTTGAAGGTGATGGAGTGCCGGTCGATGCCCAGCACGTTGGTGAACCAGTCGTAGCAGTAGGCCACCGTGTCCTCGAGCCAGTACACCTCGTGGTCCGGGGTGTTGAAGGCGTGGTGGCCCATCATCTCGAAGGAGGTCAGGTGTCGTCCGGACCGGCCCACGGAGTCCAGGTCGTTGAACCGGATGGAGGGCTGTGAGATGGCCAGCGGGTTGGCCGGCGGCGGTGCGAGACCACCCGTGACGTGGGGCTGGAAGCAGGCGATGGACGCGATGGCGAAGTAGATGTCGGTGCGCCAGCGGGCCACCACGGGGTACCTTGGGAGACGGGTGTGGTTATGCTTCTCGAAGTACGACAGGAAGGACTCCCTCATCTCCTCCAGGGTGAAGGCCTGGGGGATGGGGGGCGACTCCATGATGGTGTACTCGTCGCAGGGGTTGTCGCCGCACGTCTCGGCCCCGCTGTTCGTCCAGAAGGGGGAGCCGCAGGAGCGGCACGTCCGCTGCTCGAAGCCGTGGTCGGCGAAGTGCTGGAGGTCGAAGCCCTCTTCCGTCACGTCGCTCGGATTGCCGTAGTGATATGAAAAACTGCCGGTGGGCCAGAGGTGGCTCAGTCCGCGTCCTCGGTGGCGAAGCACAGGGACAGCCGCCCCGACCGCTTCCGCTCGATGACGCCCACCTTGGTCATGATGTTCACGTGGTAGTTCACCGTGGAGGGGGCCAGCTTGACCATCTTGGCGATCTTGGTCTGGCTGATGCCGGGGTACTCCATGACTATGGTGTAGATCAGCCGCTGGACCTGGTTGAGCTCCACGTCCTTGACCTCGGAGGGGATGCGCATGTCCGCAGGGTAGAACCGGCGGTTCGCGCCGTCCTTGACGCTCCTTATGTGGCCCTGGGTCTCCAGGATGCGCGCATGGTACACGAACGTCCCGTTGGAGAGCTTGAGGGCCTTCCTTATGTGGGTGTAGGTCTCACCAGGGTTCGCCTTGACGTAACCCAGGATCTGACCTCGGATGAAGTGGTCGGTGACCTGCTCCGGCTTGAGCCGGGTGTACAGGGGGATGACGACGAGGGCGAGGAGCGCGAAGCGGCCCGCCTCGGTGGCCAGGATGGCCACCAGGCCCGCCATGGAGCCCAGGGCCACCGCGAAGACGAAGAACACGAGGGGCCCCTCGGGGGCCGGCGTGACGGCCTCGGCCTCGAACCTGGACTGGAGGGAGTCCTTGTATGGGTCGCCGTTGGTCCCGGGAGCGGAAGGGTGGGCCATCACCGTGTTGTCGCCTGGCTGGGCCCTGTCGATGGTGAACCTGAAGTTGCGGGAAGAGCCCGCGGGGAGGTCGTAGATGGGCACGTACCCCAGGCTGACAGGCGTTCCCCCGGAGACGTCGTACACCTCCACCTTCGCGAAGTCCAGGTAACGGTCTCCCGTGTTCTCCACGGACCCCGTGACCACGTAGATGGAGGCCTCGCCCCCCGCGTAGTGGCCCTCGTCCTGGGTCGCCCTGACCTCCAGGTCACCCACCAGCTTAAGCTCGGGCAGGGACACCTGCACCGGCAGCTCCACCTCCTTCAGGAGGCCAGTGCCATCGTGTACCCTCAGACGGACCAGGTGCTCCTCGGGCGTCGCCCCTGGGTCGAACCTCACCGTCAGGGACACCGGGACGGCACTCCCCGAGCTCATCATCAGGGCGGGCTGTCCCACGTTGACGTACGTGATGGCAGGTCCCGCATCGTGGGTCAACCAGACCGCCCTCTCCTGAACGATGTTGCTCCTGTCCCTGACGAGGACCTGGAGGTGCATCTCGTTCGGCGTGCCCTGGTAGGCCCGCCAGCTCCCCACGGGGGTGACCGAAACGCCCCGGACCTCGGGTACGAACACCTCCAAGGCGGTCGACACGTCCATCGTGCCCTGGTCGGTCAGGAGCCTCACCGGCACCACGTGGCCGCCAGAGGGGGACGCGTAAGGGTCGTCGGGGAGTTGAACACCCACCGGGAGGGTCACCTCCGAGCGGGGCAGCACGGTCAGCGGGAGGTCTAGGGCCCTGAGCCTCCATCCCTCCGGGATGGCGTCGAAGTCGTCGGGCAGCACTCCGAGGACGGTCAGGGGCACGTTGCCCTCGTTGACCACCGTCAGGTCAGCGAAGGCCTCACCGCCCACGGTCGCCACCATGTGCAGGCTATCGGAATCCGATGCAAGGTGGACCACCTTCTCCACGACAAGCGTCTCGACGACAACGTAGGTTATCGCCCTCGGGTCGGGGGTGACGATACCGAACATGATCGCGTACTCGCCGGGAAGGGCGTCAGCGCCCACGTGAAGGGTGAAGTTGACAGGCTCCGAGGCACCCTCCCTAATGAATGCCGAGCGCCAGGTGGTGGTCGCCTGCCAGCCCAGGGGTGCGAACACCAGCTCGATCCTGGCCAGCCGGTCGACGTTGGCGCTCGCATCCACCGCAACGGACCAACGTACCTGCTGGCCCGGGACGGTGGAGGAGGGCTGATGCGCCTCGACCACGGGGACCATGAAGTACTGGGGCACGTCGAGCAGGACGGGTACGGAGGCCAGGCTCCACCCCTCGGTCGGGTGGTCCAGCCTGGGCTCTATGTAGTGGATACCAGGTGTCACATCCTCGCCCACGTCCACGGTGACCACCTGGACACCCTCGTCCTGGACCAGGAAGCCGCTCTCCGTCGGCACGGCGCCTTCCACGCTGTAGCTCCACCCCTCGGGCAGGGGCTCGATGGTCAGCAGGGCCGGTCCATCGGCTATCTGGCCGCCCCAGTGGGCGTAGAGACGGAAGGAGACCAGGTCCCCCTCCACGTCCAGGGGCGTGCCCACGGGGACGTCGGCCATCTCGAGGGTGGCCCAAGCCCCCTCCTCGGCGGCGCCGCTGGCGGCCAGCACCACGATGAGGAGCAGCCCCAGGGCTGACGCGAGCACCACCATCGACCACCTCCTCCACTGGAGAAGGGGCGTCCTGACTGGAACGGGCTGCCCCATACGCTATGGACTGCCCTGAACGAATATATAAGCAGTGTGGTTTACGCTCGAAGGGTCGGGTCAGGCCAGGGAGAGCTTGGACTTGATGTCCTTGATCTCCGACTCCATGGACGTCACCATGTCCTCCAGGGCGATTATCTCTGCCCTGGCGCCCTCGAGCAACCGGTCGTGGAGGTCCCTCCAGGCGGTCCCGTCATCGTCGGGGGCCTCGGGGGACCAGGGCCCCAGGAAGTCAGCTACGTCGTCCAGGGAGGTCAGGTCGGGCAGGGCCTCCCGGTCCGACTCCGGCAGCTGGACGCGGAGCCTCTTCAGGTCCTTTTGGAGGTACTCCGCCCTGTCCCGCAGGTCCGCGACCTTGCCCTGGGCGGTGACCAGCAGCTCGTCGTGATGCCCCTTCCAGTCCGCCTCGTCGGAGTGGATGCGGGCGTTCATCAGCTTGGCGGTGAGGAACGGATAGTACTGGTTGTCCCGGACGCGACCACAGTGGGGACACTCCCAGGTCCTGTCACCGGTGTCGGCGGGGTACTCCTCCCCGCAGTCGGGGTCCCCGCATATGATTATCATCCTCATACCGCCAGCCTCCCGCGTGGGAGCGTGCAGGCCTGTGATAAAGGTTGCGATATCCGGGACCGCCAGTCAGGGGCGTCACATTCATATCCCATGAGCGGTGTCGGGGGGCCCGTGCCTGAAGGGACCGTGATCGGCATCGAGAGCACCGCCCACACCGCCTCCGTGGGCGTGGTGAGCCCGGGCGAGAACGGTCACCTGGCGATAAGGTCCAACGTGTTCTCCTCGTACGTGCCCGAGGAGGGAGGGATACACCCCCGGGAGGCTGCCAACCATCACGCTGAGGCGCTGCCGGGCCTCATCAGGTCGGCGATGGTGGAGGCGGGCGTCTCCGCCCAGGAGCTGGACGGTGTCGCCTTCGCCCAGGGTCCCGGCCTGGGCCCCTGCCTGCGCACGGGGGCCTCCGCCGCCCGGGCGCTGGCCCTCTCCGTGGGAAGGCCCCTGGTGGGGGTCAACCACTGCGTGGCCCACCTGGAGGTGGGAAGGGCCGTCCTGGGATGCGAGGACCCGGTCCTGCTCTACGCCTCAGGCGGCAACACCCAGGTGATCGCGTACGCCGCGGGCCGCTACCGGGTCTTCGGCGAGACCCTGGACATAGGCATCGGTAACATGCTGGACAAGCTGGGCAGGGAGATGGGCCTGCCCTTCCCCGCGGGGCCGACCCTTGAACGGATGGCCCTGAATGGAGAGGAGCTGCTGCCCCTGCCGTACAGCGTCAAGGGTATGGACGTGGCATACTCGGGCATGCTCACGGCGGCGACCCAGATGCTCGCGAGGGGCGCCAGGCCGGAGGACATGGCCCTCTCCGTCCAGGAGACGGCCTTCGCCATGCTGGTGGAGGTGACGGAGCGGGCGATGGCCCACATCGGCAGGGACGAGGTGCTCCTGGGCGGTGGAGTGGCGGCCAACTCCCGCCTCCGGGAGATGACCGAGCTGATGGCCTCCGAGCGGGACGCCCGGTCCTACGCGCCGCCCCCGTCCCTCTGCGTGGACAACGGCGCGATGATCGCCGTGACGGGACACATGATGATGGGTGCGGGCGCGACCACCCCCCTCGAGGCCTCGGCGGTGGACCAGCGGTTCAGGACCGACGAGGTGGAGGTGACCTGGCGATGACGGGGGCCACCGGTGGCTGGGAGGGCCTGAGGACCATCGCCCAGGGAGCCGAGGCGGTGCTGGAGGAGGGCAGGTTCCTCGGGCGGCCCGCCGTCCTCAAGGACCGGCGTCCCAAGGGGTACAGGCACCCCGAGCTGGAGGTGGCCATAAGGGCGGCGAGGACCCGGGCGGAGGCCCGCGCCCTGCGGGACGCCCGGGAGGCGGGGGTCCGCACCCCTGCGGTCCTGGACGTGGACCCCTCGACGGGCCGTCTGGTCCTGGAGCAGGTGGAGGGCCCCACGGTGAGGAGGGCCATGGACGGGCTCGCCCCATCCGACAGGGAGCGGGTGGCGCGGGCGCTGGGAGCTGCCCTGGGGCGGCTCCACGGCGCGGGCATGGTCCACGGCGACCCCACCACCAGCAACTTCATCATAGAGGACCTGGAGGGTGACGGCAGCGGGTCGGTCGGGCTGGCGATGCTTGACATCTCCCTGGGCGGCAGGGCCGACGGCGTCGAGGAGCGGGGCGTCGACCTCAGGCTCCTCTCCGAGGCCTTCGAGTCGACCCACCATGTCCACGCGGAGCTTTTCGACCTGGTGATGGAGGGCTACGCGGACGCCTTCCCCGATGGCGCCACCGAGGCGATCGCCAGGATGGATGCGATAGCCGCCAGGGGCCGTTACGTGTCCCGAGGGGAGAGGAGGAGGAGAGGATGATGTCGGAGGATGAAAGGGTGCTGAGGGTAGTGACCTCGAACGAGGGCAAGGCGCGGGAGTTCGCAGCAGCCCTCAAGGGCATTCCCTGGCGGGTCGAGAGGGTGAAGATGGAGTACCAGGAGGTGCAGGCGGACACCTTGGACCAGGTGGCCGAGGACAGCGCCCTGTGGCTGATCGCCAGGGGGTCCGTGGAGCCGCCCTTCGTGCTGGAGGACGCTGGCCTCTTCATCGACGCCCTGGACGGCTTCCCCGGCGTCTACTCCGCCTACGTGTTCCGGACGATCGGCTGCGAGGGCGTCGTCCGGCTGATGGAGGGGCGGGAGGACCGGTCGGCCCGCTTCGAGAGCAGGGTCGCCCTGGTGACGCCCGACGGCTCCATCGAGGTCATGGTCGGAACGAGCCGCGGCACGGTCCCAGACGCTCCGAGGGGTTCCAAGGGGTTCGGCTTCGACCCCGTGTTCGTGCCCGAGGGGGAGGTCCGCACCTTCGCTGAGATGGACGTCGCGGAGAAGGAGGCCCACTCCCACCGCGGGAGGGCCCTGGCGAGGCTGAGGGAGAGGCTCTCGCTGCTTTGAAGGGGAGGTCCCTGCTCATTCCCTCAGCCGGTACCACCAGATGAGCACCATGGCCACGAGGACGACAAGCGCCCCAGTGAAGGTGAGTATGGGGCTGTAGATGGGCGGCTGGTAGACGTCGGTGGTCTCGTACACCTCGATCTCGTGGGGGTCCTCCGAGGGGTTATCCTCGGGGGTCGTCGCGGTCACCCCGCCCGCCCGGGCCTCGACGTAGTAGAGGACTCCCTTTATCGACATGTGCTCCTTGGGTATGAAGGCCCAGAACATGGTGCCGTTGAAGGCCATCTCCACCTCCTTGAACTCCTCGTCGTAGGTCCTCCGGTAGAACAGGGTGGCAGCAACCTCCCCCGGGCCGATGATCTCGCAACTGACGTTCAGGGGCTTGGCCAGGGGCGCCGAGGTGATGGGAGCGTGGTAGATGCGGATGGGGGTGGCGTTGTAGATGATGTTGTCCATCGAGGTGTGGTAGAGCCCGGAGGCGTCGAAGATGCGGAAGAAGAGGACCTTGATGCCCTCGCCCTCGGACAGCTCCTGGTTCACCTGGTGGTTGGGCGGTGGCCACTCGTACTGTGAGGGGTCGGGGAAGTCGGGGTCCGAGGAGATCTGGAACAGCATGTCGCCGCCCAGGTCCTCCAGGTTGTCGGTGGCGTTCAGCGTGAGCACCACCACCCGGTCGGAGGTGTAGGCGTCGCCGCCGTTGATGACCACGCTCCCCACGGGCGGCGTCCGGTCCACCAGGAAGTTGCTCACGGGGGACCACCCCGACCACAAGCCGAGCTGGTCACGGGTTCGGACCCTCCAGTACCACCTCCCCTCGTCCACCGGATCGGGGGACGTGAAGCGGCTGGACCTGCCCAGTGCCCCCAACACCACGCCTCCCATCGTCCCATCCTCCGGGAACGACTGGTCGGCGGAGTAGGCGATCTCGAAACCGCTCTGGCCGGCCCCGGCGTCCACGTCGTTGAAGGACCAGACGAACTCCACATTGACGGAGTTGGTGGACTTGTCAGGACGCAGGAGCTCGGGAGGTCCCGGGGGGGTGTTCCTGCGCTGGGTGCACACCACGTCCTTGCCGTCGTCCCATCCCACGTACACGTTCTCCAGCCCGTCCATGGTCACCGATGCCCTTGCCGCCGCGGGGGAACCGCCTGGCACCACGGGCCTCGCCTCGGCGAAGCACCCCTGCTCCGAGCAGGTGGAGGTGAACAGGGGAGGAGTGGTGGGCGAGCCGGACCATGCGATGACCAGGGCCACCCCGTCAGCGGGTCCGGGGGACACGTCCAGGTTGGGCATCGCACCGGGCACGGTGGCGAAGGAGGCGACGACCACGTCGACCCCGGGGACGGCGTCCACCACCCGGTCGGACAGCACCAGGGTCCCCTGGTCGACAGACACGGGCGAGGTCCCCCTCACCCAAGCGACCCAGGTACCGTGACGCCTGGTGACCGCCAGGGAGGGGTCGGTGTTGGTCACGTTCACCCACTCGTCCGCCAGGGGGACCGGCTCGGGCAGGACGGTGTCCCTGTCGGGCATGCTCGCCACACTGTAGAGCACCTGGGAGGCCAGGGACTCCCACATGGCATCCATGTCCACCGCCTGCCAGACGGTGTGCAGCCCCCCGTCGGCGTCCAGTCCCAGGCTGACGTGGCTGTTGACCTCCCAGTCGGCGGAGGCTTCTGCGAAGTCCTCTCGGAACCATGCCCTGCTCCCCTGTTCCACGAAGGCCAGGGCTATGGAGCTGCCCGGGTGGTCCTCCAGGTCCCAGGCCACGTAGGCGGAGGCCCCGGAGAGGCCAACCACGTCGGGTCGGGTGTTGTTGCGGTTGTTGGGCTGGGACACCCGGAGCCCCTCCCATGAAAGGCCGTTGTCGCGGGAGAAGGCGTAGCGGACCTCCCAGTACGGGCCCCCCTGGGCGGCGCCCACCACCTGGAGCTCCTGCCAGACCACGTGGATGACGCCGTCGGGACCCACCGATATCGCGGGTGCCGCCGCGTCGTTCCTGTTGTCCCCCATGGGGAGGCGCACCTCGTCGAACCACGCCCTTCCCCTCTGGTCCGGCTCCGACCATGCGAAGAGGACGGTCACCCCCTGCTGGAGGGAGGTGTACCGGTCGTCCTCCCAGACGGCGTAAAGCATGTCCTCGGGTCCGGCCGCCAACGCCACCGCCGTCTGGGTCCCGGCACCGTCGCTGGGGATCGGGGTGGGCTGCTCCTCGAACTCGATGGCGGCCTCGGCACCCTGGCCGAGGACGAGAAGCGCGAGCACCGCCGCGGCGATGGCCATGATGACCAGGGTCGGCACGGGGTGTCTTGCTCGCATGGGACGACCTCCGGCGTATTGGGCGGTGTAGGGAGATAACCGTTTCCCCTTCGTTCGCCGGGACCCATCAAAGGCCTTTTTAGGTAGCTCGCCGCTTCGGGACAGGGTGCGTCCCGTGGCCGGTGACCGGATATCGCTCAGCAACATGGCCTTCTTCGCCTACCACGGCGTGGGACAGGCGGAGAAGCTCCAGGGCCAGCGCTTCTTCGTCGACGTGGACCTGTATCTGGACCTGGCGGCCGCCGCCGAGGGGGACAGCATCGCACACACCGTGGACTACGAGGGCGTCTTCAAGACGGTGAAGGACCACGTGGAGGGGAAGCGGTTCCACATCATCGAGGGCCTGGCGCAGGCGGTGGCCACCTCCCTTCTGGATGAGTTCCCCGTGGACAGGGTCACCGTGCGCGTCCGCAAGCCCTCCGTGCCGATACAGGGCATACTGGACCACACCGAGGTCGAGATCACCAGGTCCCGCAATTGAGGCCCCCTCAAGTGGCCCGCCTGAGCAGGTCCACCACTGGCTTCCTCGCCACCCGGGCGGCGGGCTGCCAGGTCGTGACGATGGATAGCACCACCGTGATGGCCACCATCGCCGCTATGGTGGGCCACGGGACCACGTAGGAGAAGGTTATCGGCGACAGTACGTTGAAGAAGGCGATGACCAGGGCCGACAGGGTCACGCCCACCACGATGCCCACCACCATGGCGGCCAACGAGATGGCAACGCCCTCGGCGACGAGGGCGTTCCTCAGCCTTCCGGCCCGGAGGCCCAGCGACCGGACGATGCCCAGCTCGAACTCCCGCTCCAGGATGGAGGCCATCAGGTTCATGGCAAGGGAGAAGAAGGCGACCAGCATGAGGATCAGCAGGATGGCCAGGAAGAGGGTGTCCAGGATGGCCAGGCCGTCCTCGATCTCCCTGACCACCACCTCACCCACCACCACGAAGATGGAGAAGAAGACCTGGTACCGCTGCTGGATGGTCCGGCCCACGTCCTCGTGCTCCATCCCGTCGGCGACCATCACGAACACCCGGTCGTAGGGCAGGTCCTCCACCCCCTCCTCCGCCAGCAGGGAGTAGGTGGACAGGGAGACGAGCACGCCGGAGAAGCCCGCCTCCTCGGGGCGCTCGGGGAACTCCCCCGGGAAGCCGGGTAGGGCGGACAGGATCAGCACCACCTCCATGAACAGGCGGTGCTCCTCGTACTCCAGGGACACGGTGTCACCCAGGTCCACCTCCAGCGAGGTGGCCAGGGCGCGGGATATGACGCACGCGTCGGGCCCGATGTCCGCCAGACGCGATAGTTCCCCGCGGTACACGTCCTCCTCGGAGACGAAGGTGGCCCTTGTCAGGTCGCCGTAGGCGGCGATGACGTCCACCCACTCGGCCCTCGACGAGACCACGTTGGACATGACCCCCTCCAGGTCCGGCGTGGCGGAGGCCACCTCCTTCGAGTAGTTGGCGGAGCCTATTCCCTCGACCACGTCCAGGGGAAGGCCGTCTCCGCCGAACACCACCACGTCGGACCCCAGCTGGTACACGGTGGCCCGCTCCGCCGACTCGAAGATGGCGGCGAAGAAGGTGGAGAAGAACAGCAGTATGGCCACGATGATCGCGAAGATGAGGGTGGTGGAGGCGTTCCTCCGCTGGTACCGCTCCATGTTGGAACGGACCAGCTTGAAGGTGGAGGGGAGCACCGTGCGCATCACCGAGACCACGCCCCTCTGCAGCAACGGGACCGCCACCAGCATCCAGACGGCGTAAGAGAGCAGGATCACCAGGAAGGAGAAGATGAAGAACGAGAAGAACTGGCTCTCACCCACGAAGATGAGGAAGTAGGGTATGAAGAACGTCGCGTACAGCAGGGCGATGAACATGAGGAACGCGCCCACCAGGAGCCGCTTGTCCACGCCCTTGACCGACACGAACCGGTACCTCCCCTCGGTCTTCACCTGGGAGATGGCCTCCGCGGGGCTGGTGTCCATGGCCTTCCGGAGGGGCGCTATGGCGAAGAGGCTGGTGATGACCAGGGTGATGAGCACCTGGCCCGCCACCACGTTCCAATTTACGATGAGGGAGAAGTCCTCGGGGAGCAGGTCCAGGCCGTACCAGTGGAGGAGGGCGGGGACGCCCACCCCCATGGCGACGCCGATGGGGATGCCCGCGGCGAGCATCAGGGCCAGCTCCCCCGTGACCACGCGACCTATCTGACGCCGGCGGGCGCCCAGCAGTCGCATGGTGGCCAGGTCCTTGGCCCGCTCCTCCACCGAGAGGTTGAGGATGGAGGCTATCATGATGCCCGCGATGATGGGGAACACGATGGAGAAGATGTAGGAGATGACGGTGGTGGCCCGGGAGGCCTCCAGGGAGGTCTCGATGGCCAGGGCCCTGGGTGCCTGGACGTCGTACTCGGGCCCCAGGTCCAGGGCGATGCCCTCCGCCAGGGCGAAGACCCGGGACGCGGGGTTCTGGGGGTCGTTGAGGTTGTACATGTCCTGCTCGACCATGCCCACCATCAGCGAGGCCTTCCCGGTGAGGTCGTAGAGGGTCTGGACCTCCGGTAGGTCCTTGACCAGGAAGGTGTTCACCCCAGTCTGGAAGCGGCCCCTCACGTCGATGATCCCGGCTATCTCCCAGGACTCGACGATCAGGTTCTCCTCGAAGTCCGGGTCCGCCAGGAGGTCCGTGAAGTTGATGGATAGGTCGAGCTCCCCCTTGTAGCCGATTATGTCCACCCGGTCCCCCACGCCCAGCTCCATCTGCTCGGCGGCCTCCCTGCTGATCACCGTCAGGTCGCCGGCGATGTCGTACTCGCCCTCCATCTCGACGACCGTCCCCGCCTCGAAGTCGGGCTCGGCACCGAAGAGGCCCAGGAACATGGCGTCCCCGATGCCCGTGGCGTTGGGGTAGGCCATGACCACCTGGCCGACGATGGGGTGTATCGACACGACGCCTTCCCTGTCCATCACGGGCCGGACGGTCTCCACGTCCAGGTACGTGAGGTTCGTCAGGTCCGCGGGGCCCGTGATCGAGGGGGTCACCGAGATGTCGTGCCCCACATCCCGCGTGAACGTCTCGGTGAGGGTGCCCATCACCACGTTGAACAGCACGCCCACCAGCACCATGAGGAAGACGGTGACCACCACCGCCGCCACGCCCATGGCGTTCCTCCGCCTGTTGGAGCGGAAGGCCCTGTATATGTATCCGCCCAGGGCCAAGGTCAACCATCCTCCGGAACCTTGGGGGACTGTGGCTGACCCTCGCCGGACTCCACCACCCTCCCGTCCTCCATGATGATGGTGCGGGCCGCCTTGGTAGCCACCAGGGGGTTGTGGGTGACCATTATGAAGGTCACGCCCTCCTCGCGGTTGAGGCGCCCGAGCAGGTCGAGGATGGCGTCGCCCGAGGTGACGTCCAGGTCGCCGGTGGGCTCGTCCAGCAGCACCAGGTCCGGGCTGTTGGCCAGCGCGCGGGCGATGGCCACCCGCTGCTGCTCCCCTCCCGAGAGGAGGGACGGTGTGTGGGACGCCCTGTCCTCCAGCCCCACCAGCCTCAGGAGGTCCTCCACGCGCTTCGCCCGCTCCGGGCCCGGGACGCCCTTGAAGGCAAGGGGAAGCTCCACGTTCTCGGAGGCGGACAGGGAGGGGATCAGGTTGTAGAACTGGTGGACGAAGCCGATGCGGTCCCGGCGGAAGTCCGAAAGGTCGTCGTCCGTCAGGTCCAGGAGGTTGACTCCCGCCACACGGACCGAGCCCTCGGTGGGCCTGTCGATGGCGCCCACGATGTTCAGGAGGGTGGACTTGCCGCAGCCCGAGGGGCCCATGACGGCCACGAAGTCGCCCCTCTCGACCGTTAGGTTCACACCGGCCAGGGCCCTCACGGGCACCAGGCCTGTCATGTATACCTTGTGGGTGTTGACCAGTTCCACCATCAGGGCCGCGCCATGGGAGGCGGCGGGGGGCTCCTTCGGGTCCATGGTACACCCAATGAGGAGGTGATATAAAACATTGATAGGAAAATATCGGCGGACCCGAGCGGGCGGGGGGCGGCCAAACCCTTTATTACGGGAAGGCCGATGGAGGGCCGATGGACCCTCCGGGAGACCTGCGTATCGTGCCCGTCAGGACGGGCGTCCTCGAGCCCGGGGACGACCTGCCCGAGCGGCTCACCAAGACAATGGGGGATGCGGGGGAGGTCCCCGCCGCGGGGGACGTGCTGTTGGTGGCCAGCAAGGCCGTGGCCATGTGGGAGGGCCGCGTCGTGGACCTGGACGAGGTGGAGGTGTCGGAGCAGGCCGAGGAGCTCTCCCTGGGCTCGGGCCTGCCCCCGGCCTTCTGCCAGGTGGCCATCGACGAGTCCGACCGGGTGCTGGGCGGGGTCCCTGGCGCGCTGCTCACGTACGCCCGCGGCATCATGGTGGCCAACGGGGGCGCCGACCTGTCCAACGTGCCCGGGGGCAAGGCGATACTCTGGCCCCGGGACGCGTGGCAGGCCGCCCACCGCATCCGGGCGGAGATGGCTGCCCGCTGCGGCCCGGACCTGGCTGTGGTGGTGGTCGACAGCCACGTGCAGCCCCTACGCTTCGGGACGGTGGGCATGGCCCTGGGCTGGTCGGGCCTGGAGGGCGTGGAGGACGTGCGGGGCAGGTCGGACCTGTTCGGGAAGCCCCTGCACGTCACCAGACGCAACGTGGCTGACATGCTGGCTTCCACCGGTACCCTGGTGATGGGCGAGGCCGACGAGGCGACCCCCGCCGTGCTGGTCAGGGGCCTGTCGGCGAGGACGCCCTCCGGCGGGGAACAGGGGCCCGAGCACGTCCTCGTGCCCCCGGGGGAGTGCCTGTTCACCCCCGTGTACATGGGGGCCCTCCTCGATGAGGGGAACGAGGACCCGGAGTGAGGGGAAACAACTACTTATCCCGCGATGCCCCTGCCCTTCAACACCGGGGGTAGACCTTGGGACCCGAGGCCGACGTGGACGTCATCGGATTCGGTGCGCTCAACCTGGATGTGATATACAGGCTGGGCTCCGTCGAGGCCGCCGGCCTCGCGCCCGGGGCCGAGGTCTTCGGGGAGCCCGGGGGCATGGACTCCCTTTCCGCCACGCTGGAGCGGCTGGGGGGACCCCCCGTCTCGGTCTCCGCCGGCGGGTCGGCGGCGAACACCGTGTGCTCCCTCCGGAGGATGGGCCTGCTGACGGGCTACGTGGGCGCCGTCGGCGAGGACGAGGCGGCCGACACGCTGGTGGAGGGTCTGGGCGACCCGATGTACCAGGGACTGGTCCGTCGCGGCAGGAGCGGGCGGACGGTCATCGCCGTGGGTCCCGACGGGGACAGGTCGATCACCGTCTTCCCCAACGTTAACGACAGCCTTTCCCCCTCCGACGTGGACCATATCCTGCTGGCCCGGGCCCGCATCGTGCACCTTTCCGCCTTCGTGGGCGACCTGCCCCTGGAGGCCCAGGTGGAGGCCGTCCGCAGGCTGCCCAAGGACATCACGTTGAGCCTCGACCCCGGCGCCATGTACGCCCTCCGAGGCGTGGAGGGCATCGCGCCCCTCCTTGAGCGGGCGGACGTGGTGCTCCCGGGGGAAGGGGAGCTTATCATGATGACGGGCGCCCGGGACCGGGACGAGGGCGCCGAGATGCTCATGGACATGGGCGCGGGCACGGTGATGGTTAAGATGGGCAGCCAGGGCATCCACACGTACTGGAGGGAGGGGGAGTACCACCTCTTCGCCCAGCCCGTGCCGGTGGCCGGCGACAGCGTGGGGGCGGGCGACGTGGCCGACGCCGGGTTCCTGGCGGGGATGCTCGCGCGTCTCCCACCGAAGGACTGCACCATGCTGGCCCACATGTGCGCCGTGGAGAGCCTGGCGGGCCACGGGAGGGAGACCTACCCGGACAGTGACTTCCTCACCACGTTCTTGGAAGAGGTCAAGGCGAGAGGTGCTTGAAGATGCTTCAGCTGGGATGGTTCTCGAGCGGGAATGACGAGATGGCCAGGGAGCTCCTCCAGGAGGTTTGGCGGCGGAGGGCTCGAGAGGACCTCGAGGTGGAGATCCCCTTCGTCTTCTGCAACAGGGAGCCGGGGGAGAGCCTGGGGACCAAGGTCGGCAGGGAGAGGGAGCGCTTCTTCGCAATGGTGGAGGGGCTGGGGATCGACCTCATCACCCTCTCCCACGTCAAGGTGGAGCCCGAGCTCAGGAAGCGGGGGCTGGCGGCGACGACGGACCACTCCTACCCTTCCCCCACCCTGCTGGAGTGGAGGAACATCTACGGCCAGCAGGTCATCGATGCCATCGAGGAGAGGGGCCACGACCCGGACGTGTGCCTGCTGGCCGGCTACATGCTCATCTGGAGCGAGGCGGAGTGCCAGCGCTTCGACGCCATCAACCTCCATCCCGCCCTGCCGTGGGGACCGGCGGGCACATGGCAGGAGGTGATCTGGGAGCTGATGGAGCAGGGGGCCGAGGAGCAGGGTGCGATGATGCACCTGGTCACCCCCGAGCTGGACAGGGGTCCGCCCGTGGCCTACTTCCGGTTCCCCATCGCAGGCGAGGACTGGGCGCCTCTCTGGGACCACGTACATGGCCGTGGCGTGGCGGCCATCAAGGCGGAGGAGGGCGAGGGAAACGCCCTCTTCAGGAGGATAAGGGCCGAGGGGGAGAGACGGGAGCTCCCCCTCATCGGCATCACCGTGAGGGCCCTCTCCAACGGGCGCCTTCGGATAATCGACAAGGTACCCGTGACCTTCGGGGACCACCAGGCGGAGGGACCCGCAGACATAACGGAGGCAATAGAGCTGGACCTCAAGGGAGTGGACTGGCGTGACGGATGATAGCGTGAGGAGGATGTACTGCACCGACCTGGAGGGTCCGGTGACCAAGAACGACAACGCCGCGGAGATGTGCGCGTCGATAATGCCCGAGGGGGACGAGTTCTTCCGGAGGGTGAGCCTCTACGACGACTACCTGGCCGAGGTGGTCAACATGCCCGGCTACAGGGCGGGCGACACCCTCCGCCTGATACTGCCCTTCATGATGGCCCATGGTCTCAGCCAGGAGAGGATGGCCTCCTTCTCGTCCAGGGGCATCCTGGTGGTGCCAGACGCTGGGGAGGTGCTGCACGAGATAGCAGCCGAGGGGCCAGCCTACATCATCTCCACCTCCTACTGCCAGTACGTCCACGCAGTGTGCTCCGCAATAGGCTTCCCCAGGGCCCAGACCTTCTGCACCCGGGTGAACCTGAGCGACTACGCCATCCCCGACGGGGAGGTGGCCCAGGTCAAGCGACTCGCGGCCCGCGTACTGGCCCGCGACCCCATAGAGATCCCTGCCCTGGCCAGCGGTCCCGAGGACCTGTCCTCGGAGGACCAGGCGACGGTGGCGGACCTGGACGAGATATTCTGGGACCTGATGCCGGAGCTCTCTGTGTACAGCATCGTCGAGGAGGTGAGCCCGGTGGGAGGGCCCGAGAAGGCGACCAGCATCGAGCGGGCCGCGAGGAAGGAGGACGTGGCCATGAACCAGGTCGTCTACGTGGGCGACAGCATCACCGACGTGGAGGCCTTCCGGACCGTCCGGAGGAAGGGGGGGCTGGCGGTCTCCTTCAACGGCAACCGATGGGCGGTGGAGGAGGCAGACATGGCCCTGGTCTGCCCCACGGCCAAGCCGGTCCTCCCCATGGCCAGGGCGTTCCTCTCCCGAGGTCGGGGCGCTTTGGAGGGCAAGGACTGGTCAGAGGGCCACACCGACTGCATGTGCGCGTGGCCCGACGAGGGGGACATCGAGGAGCTGGTGCTGGCCAGTGAGAGGATGCGGAAGGAGGTCAGGGGCGAGGTAATAGGGAGGCTGGGCTGAGGCCCATCAGACGGGCAGCACCCTGATCTCCACCGAGGTCCTGCCCCTCTCGCCCATCTGGTCGACGACGGTGAGGGTGACCTGGTAGGTTCCGGGGTTGTAGAAGGAGTGCTCGACCTGCTCACCGGACATGCGGTAACCGTCGCCGAAGTCCCAGTTCCACCCAACCACCTTGCCGTCGGGGTCGTACGAGTTGGTGCCGTCGAAGGCGGCCGGGTGGTCCCTGCGCACGAAGCGGGGCGCGCTGATGTCCGCCACCGGCGGCTGGTTGTCCAGGTCGGGACTGTGGGTCAGGGGGATCTGGTGGGTGAAGTGGTAAGTTATCCCCCGGGCGAACGCCCTCACCCTGGCGCTCCCCTCGATGGTGAGCACCGGGTCGGGGAGAGGGAGGGGCGCGTTCTCCACCCGCACCTCCAGGTGCACGGTCATGTTGGTGTCCCCGGGTATGGATATCGGCTCTTGGAAGTCGAAGGTGTCCAGCTCCTGGTCGCCGGAGCTGACAGTGCCCTGAACGGAGGACATGGTGGCCTCCACGCTGTTGGTGTTGTGGACGGCCAGGTACATCCCGATGTACACGGTGTCAGAGGGGATGTCGATACGGTCGACGGACATGGACCGGATGGTTAGGTCGGGGTAGTCCAGGCTGGCGACGGCCACCAGGCTGCCCAGGAGCACCAGCACGGCGATGAGCACCGCGATGACGAGACGTCTCCTTCGGTCCTTGCTACGGACCATGTCCAGTGAGAGCTGGAGTTCCGCCATCTGGTATCATTTCGACCTGGCGGCATATATAACCTTCGAGGGAGTCCGGCTCATGGCACCAGGTCGGCGCCCTCCCAGTCGGCGTCGACCACCATCCGGTCGACCATGACCAGGCGTAGCGTCACGTCGTCGCCCCTGCTCCAGGCGGCCACGGCCAGGCTCACCTCCCTCATCTCGTCCTCACCGGAGGCCAGGAGCCCCAGCTGGAGGTCGGAGCTGGTGAACACCACGGTAAGGTTGGTCTCCGTGGCGTTGCTCACCGAGAGTACCGCCTCGTCACCCTCCACGTGGCCCGAGGTCAAGGTGTAGTCGTCCCACTCCAGGACGTCACCGCCGGTGCCGCCACCACGGGACCGGTAACGCTCAAGGGCCAGGGCAAGATCGTTCTCGATGACGGGCTCCGAGGTGTAGTCCACCGCGTCCACCACCGCGTACCTTGTGACGGTGAGGCCGGCGTAGAGGGGGAAGACGTACGCCTCCCGCTGGGTCCCGTCGTTGAGCCTGAAGGGGTAGAGATAGCCCTCGTGGATGTCCAGCCTCTGGTAGCCCAGGGCGCCTGAGGACAGGTACTTCTGGATCTGGGCCTCCACCGTGTCCTTGTCCGCCAGGGACCGGTCCTCCCTGTTGTAGAAGGTGGCCTCCCCGGTGCGGGTGTTCACCCACACGTAACCGCCGAGGACGTGGGAGGTCTTCTGCACCAGGGGGACCTGCCAGTACGTGGTCCCCCTGATGACGATGAACCGGGCCGCCTCGTCGTCGGGCTCGTAGAGGTGGGCCTTGTTGAACCACCGGTAGCCCAGGCCGAGGCGGTACTCCGCCCAGTGCCAGACCCACTCGTAGACGTAGCTGTCGGGGTACACCACCTCCAGCCACTCCGGGATGTCGGCGCTGGTGATGTCGTACTCCCAGTTCCGGTCCATGCTGGTGGCGTCCACCACCAGGAGCTTCTCCAGGTGTAGCATGTTGTAGACCAGGTCCCGCTCGGCCAGGTAGACCACCCAGTACGGGTTCTCGTCGTCGTCGATGGTGAACCTTATCTGGGCGATCTCGTACTGTGCGGCGTAGCGGTGGAAGCACAGCTGCTCCAGCCGCTTCTCCCAGGATATGCGTATCTCGTGGGTCTCCAGCTCCGTCTGGACCTTGTGGGTGAGGTCGGTGGACTCGACCGAGATGTTGGCCGGGTCGTTCTCCACGTACACGAAGAAGGGCACCTTCTTGCCACCGAACCACTTCCAAGCCTCGTAGTAGGGAGCGTTCACCCAGACGAAGCGGCCGTTGACGTACGCCGGGTCAGTGTACGAGAACAGGCCCGACGTGGAGGAGTCCAGGAAGGCCGCCGCGTCCCCGTAGGACCTCTCCAGGTACTGGGTGGCCAGGAGCCACGAGACCACCCGGACCTCGTTGGGGTCCTCCAGGGTGTTGTTGTTCTCCCCCGAGACCTTGTTGTTGGTGAGCGAGTCGTACAGGGGGTTCTTGACCAGGCCCGCGGGGGCCACGTAGGGCATGAAGCTGGATATTATGAGGATCGCCAGGGCGAACATGGCCACGGCGACGCGGGCGCCGTCCACGTACCTGGCGGGGGACTTGACCTTGGTCGTGACGGGCTTCCCGTCCTCGAACCTCTCGAAGGCCAGCACCGACCTCCTGGCCCTCATGAGCACCACGAGGACGACGATCAGAATGACGATTAGGGGCACCACGCAGATGATGGAGTACGCCCCGCCCATGCCGATTGCCAGCAGGAGCATCATCCCCACCAGGGCGACCACCAGGATGGTGGACTTGCCTCCCATCCTGGCCTTGAGGCCGCTACCCAGGGACTCCACGTCCTCGTCCTCGTGGATGGAGCGCATGGCCATGCTCACCAGCAGGCCGATGAGGGACGCGGCCAGGGCGAAGCCCAGGAACGAGCGTACCGAGCCTATGTAGTGGGCGTAGGTCACATCGATGATGAACACTATCAGCCAGAACCCAAGCAGGAATCCGAGGAACGGCAGCAGGTGAAGGACCATGCCCCCGATGTGGAGCTTGAGACCCTCCCTCCGGAACCTGGTGCTACCCTCGAACGACGCCTTCGCCTCCCCCACGGCCCCACCACCAGCGCCCATCGACGGGCCCCGGGTGATGTGAAGACCGGCCAGCAGGGCGAGGATGAACCCCAGTAAGTACATCAGGCCTTGCATGTGACGCGAATGGCGCGGGGTCATATATCATGGTTGTTCCTTCGCAGGGCCCTCGGCCCTGGTGTCCAGCCATCGGAGTCCGACGAAGAGGAGCACCACGGCGCCGCAGCCCGCCAGGAAGGCCAGGTAGCCCCAGCCTCCCCACGTGTCTATGAGGGCCCCCGAGATGATGGGGCCCACCGCCATGGCCAGGGAGATGGCGAAGCTGTAGACGCCCATGGTCATGCCCTTCCTCCGTTGGGCTGACACGTCCACCAGCGCCGCCAGGGCGGAGGGGGCGAAGGCGCCTGCCAGGAACGCCGATGCCGCGAGGGGCGCGATGAAGGAGCTGAAGTGCTCGCCCAGCTCGCCGTCGGTGCCCTCCTCGGGAGCGGTGGTGACCAGCAGGCCCACGGTTACCATGAGGCAGAGCATCCCCACCGCCCCCACCGCCATCACCGGTATGCGACCGTAGCGGTCGGAGAGGTGTCCGAATACCACCAGCGTGACCAGGATGATCCCTCCACCGAGGAGGAGGAGGCCAGTGAGCTGGAACCCGGTGAGGGCCAGCTCCTCGAAGCTGGCCTTGAACACGAAGGTGAACATCGAGCCGATGAGGAGGTACACGGTGAACCAGGGGAGGACCAGGAGCACCACGGAGCGCTGGGTGAGCACCTTCACCAGGTGGGACCAGGTCAGCACCTCGGTCACGTACCGCCCGACCCGGGGCTCTCGTACGTTCAAGTAGGCATAGGCGGCGGCGATGGCGCACAGCACTGAAGCCACCATGAACACCCTCCAGATGCCATCGTCGAAGACCTCCACCAGGACGCCGCCCACGGCGAAGCCGAACAGCCATCCGAAGATCTGGACGAACTGGAAGACCCCCATCTCCCTGCCCCGGGTCCCCTCCGGGGCGTAGTCCGCCATCAGCGCCAGGGAGGAGACCAGGATCCCCGCCGCCGCCACGCCCATGAGCCCGTTGACCGCGGCGACCCAAAGGGGAAGGTCCGAGAGGGTGAACATGGCCAGTGCGACGGCGGCCAGGCCCGAGGAGGCTATCAGGGCCTTCCTGCGCCCACGACGGTCGATGTCCGCTCCGACCAGCAGGACCATGACGGTCTCAACGGCGGGCCAGGTGGAGAGGACGAGGGCGTACTCCAGGTAGCCTATGTCGTCCCCCAGGTAGACCGGGAAGGCGATGAACACCATGGCGAAGCTGACCCTGACGGCGAAGGTGGAGATGTAAAGGGAGCTCACCAGCCTGAAGTACCAGGACGCGTCCTCCTCCGCCCTCCCCTCGGCCCCTGCCCCCTCGACACCCCCGTGCACCTCGTCGTCAGGACCCACGGGCATCCTCCATCACAAGAGCGTAGACCTTCTCCAGGGCGTCCACGTGGTGTTCCCAGGTGTGGCGGTCCAGCACATCACGTCGGCCCTGCTCGCCCATGCGCCGACCCAGGTCCGGATCGGCCAGCACCGTTCGGAGGTGTCCCGCGGCCGCGTCCACGTCACGCACTGGGTGGCGGAAGCCGTTATCACCGTCGCGGACCACCTCGGGCACCCACCCCACGTCGGCGGCGATGACGGGCGTGCCCGAGGCCCACGCCTCGCCCACGATGAGACCCTGCCCCTCCCAGAACGAGGGGTAAAGGACGACGTCGCAGGTGGCGTACAGGGCCTGGAGGTCGGGGAACGGCACAGGCCCCGTCATGTGCACCACGTCGTCCAGGCCCGCCTGGGCGACCCGCTTCTCCAGGCCCCTTCCCTGCGGCCCCTCCCCCACCACTACCAGCTGGCTCTCAGGATGGTCCTTGCGGGCCCGCCGGAATATCTCCAGCATGTCGAACACCCCCTTGCGGGCGGCCAGGCGGCCCACGAAGAGGACGGTGGGCCTTTCGGGGTCCACCCCCCGCCTCTCCAGCACCGATGGGTCCGCATTCCCCGGGTTGAACCCCTCGGCGTCGAACCCCGCAGAGTGGCGTATCCACCTGTCCTCCCCGTGGACGTTCGTCACACCGCGGGCCCTGTCCGCACGCAGCTCGTTGTCGCTGATGATGAGGGCCGCGTCAGACAGCTGTAGCGCGTGGTCCTCGTACGGGTCGAACAGTGGAGAGAGGTACAGGACCGCCAGGTCGTTCGCCGACTCCAGCGAGGGCGTCACGTCCCTCCAGCTGATCATCGACCTCTCCCCCGCCCAGGTCCCGTGCATGGTGTTGACGACGGGGGATCTGAGGTCGTCGTAGTGCCTCTTAGCGAGGAGGGACATGTTGCAGTGGTTGTGGACCACGTCGAAGTCGTTGCCCAGCTTTTGCACCCTCGCCACGGCGTGGCGGGCGAAGGAGGTGGTGAAGGCCATGGGTATCGGGGCCATCGGCACGTGGTGGACGTGGACGTTCCCCGGGATGTCCGGCACCCGCTGTGCCTTGCCCAGCCTCCGGGTCACCACGTGGACCTCGTGCCCCCTGGCCGCTAGGGTCGTCACCTGCCCGTAGGCCACGACGCCCACGCCCCCCCAGAGGGGAGGGAACTGGGAGCTGAGCATCGCTATCCTCAAGGTCCACACCTGGTTGCCATCGGATTGCCCTTCGCGATAATAAACCCACCACCCCGGTTAACGAGTCAAGTATCAAGTTTATATATCCGGGCGCAATTCCCTAGATTGTAATCGTTCCGAACAAGTAACGGTTCCAGATGAGTGAGCGAGTATCGACCCGTAGGATGGTTTTGAAATGACCGGAAACGAAGCCTTGGACATGTTCTGCTACCAGTGCTCCCAGACCGCCCGCGGCACCGGCTGCACCCTCAAGGGGGTCTGCGGCAAGACGCCCACGGTGCACAGGCTGCAGGACAACCTCCTGTTCGCTATCAAGGGGATAGCGGCGTACATGCACATGGCCCGGGAGATGGGAGTCTCCGACGACGAGGTGGACGCCTTCATGACGAAGGCCTATTACGCCACGCTGACCAACGTCAACTTCGACGCCGCGTCCTTCGTGGCGCTGGCGGAGGAGGCGGGGATGATGAACGTGAGGACGATGAGGCTCCTCAAGGACACCCACGTCAAGAACTTCGGCCAGCCCGAGCCCACCCCCGTCCCCACGGGGACCCGGAAGGGTCCGGGCATCCTGGTGACGGGCCACAACCTGCGGGCCATGCACGAGCTTTTGAAGCAGACCGAGGGCACGGGCGTCAACGTGTACACCCACTCGGAGATGCTCCCCGCCCACGGCTACCCCGAGCTGAAGAGGTACGACCACCTGGCCGGGAACATCGGCAAGGCATGGTTCGACCAGCGGCAGACCTTCAGCGACTTTACCGGCCCCATCCTGGTGACCACGAACTGCATCGTTCCCCCGGGAGATGCCTACAAGGACCGGGTCTACGTGATGGACCCCGTCAACGTTGAGGATGGCAAGCGGGTGGAGAACTACGACTTCTCCGAGATGATAAAGCACGCCCAGGAGCTCCCCGAGCTGCCCGAGGCAGAGGGCAAGGTCACGCTGACCACAGGCTTCTCGGCGCCGGTCATCCTCTCGCTGGCGCCGCGGATACGCGAGCTGGTGGAGACGGGCAGGATCCGCCACTTCTTCCTGGTGGGCGGGTGCGACTCGCCCTTCATGACGGGCAAGTACTTCAGGGAGTTCGTGCAGAAGCTGCCCGAGGACACGGTGGTGCTCACCCTCGCCTGCGGCAAGTACCGCATCAACGACCTGGACCTGGGCGACATCGAGGGCATACCCCGGGTGATCGACCTGGGCCAGTGCAACGACGCCATCGACGCCATCGACGTGGCCGTCGCCCTGGCCGAGATGTTCGGCGTGGGCGTCAACGACCTGCCCCTCACCCTTGTGGTGAGCTGGATGGAGCAGAAGGCGGCCGCCATCCTGTGGAGCCTCCTGGCCCTGGGCGTGAAGGGCATCTACCTGGGCCCCGTCGCCCCCGCTTGGGTGAACGATGACATCCTCGGCGTGATGGTGGACAGGTACGACATACGCCTGGTCGGCGACGTGGAAGAGGACATCCGCGTCATGCTTGGCGACGTGACCGCCGAGGAGCCCGGCAACGAGGTCATGGGCTCGTCCGGCGCCTGAGGGTGCTGAACGCCCCGGTCGAAGGAAGGAGGAGAGCGGACCCATGACCGTGAACGGCATAGGCGGACCGGTGGAGGAGGGCTGCGACGAGCCGGGCCTCCAGCGCTACGTCTGCATGCTCAGGAGGCGGGCCTTAAAGGTCACCTCCCCCAGGGTCCGCATCCTCCAGTTCCTGGAAGGCAGGGACGACCATCCGACGGTGGACACCATCCACTCGGAGGTGTCCTCGAAGGTCCCCTCCCTGTCCAAGACCACCGTGTACACCACCCTGGAGCTCTTCCGTCAGGAGGGCCTGGTATCGGTGCTCACCATAACCCCGTCCGAGCTCAGGTACGAGTTCGGCCAGGACCTCCACCACCACCTACTCTGCGAGGGGTGCGGACGCATCTACGACATCGAGGTGGGGTGCCCATACCTGGGGTCGATGCTCCACGGGGAGCATAAAGTAAAAGAGGTACACGGCTATTTCCGGGGCACCTGCAAGCACTGCCTCGCGGCGGATGCGGATGTGGATAATGAGGAGGAAGATTGATGGACAAGTACGAGTGCATGGTCTGCGGCTACGTCTACGACCCCGAGGAGGGCGACCCCGACAACGAGATCGAGCCCGGGACCCCCTTCGAGCAGCTGCCCGACGACTGGCTCTGCCCCGTCTGCGGTGCCGGCAAGGAAGACTTCGAGAAGGTGTGAGCCCTTGAACATAGTCGAGCTCAAACCCGATATCTACTGGGTCGGGGCCATCGACTGGGACCTGCGCAACTTCCACGGCTACCTCACCCAGCGGGGTAGCACCTACAACGCCTACCTGATCGTGGACGAGAAGATCGTGCTGGTGGACACCGTCAAGAGCCACCTCTTCGACGAGATGGTCGCCAGGATCAAGCGCATCGTGGACCCCGCAAAGATCGACTACATCGTTTCGAACCACGTGGAGATGGACCACTCGGGCTCCATCCCGATGATGAAGGAGCTCTGTCCCAACGCGAAGGTCATCACCTCCACCCGGGGCGAGAAGGGGCTCAACAGGCACTTCAAGACCGACCTGGACCTGCAGGTGATGGAATCGGGCTCGTCCCTGGACATTGGCAAGCGGACGCTCCAGTTCGTGCACGTGCCCATGGTCCACTGGCCCGACTCGATGGTCACCTACATCCCCGAGGACAAGCTGCTGCTGCCCAACGACGCCTTCGGCCAGCACCTCGCCACCCACGAGCGCTTCGACGACGAGGTGGGATGGCACACAATCCGCGAGGAGGCGGCCAAGTACTACGCCAACATCGTCATGCCCTACGGGGAGCAGGTGAAGAAGGCCATCGGCGCCCTGGCCGGCCTGGACATCGACATGATCGGGCCCAGCCACGGCCTCATCCTCAGGAGCTACATCGGCGATATGCTGGAACAGTACCAGCGCTGGGTCGACCACGACACCGAACCGAGGGCCGTCATCATCTACGATTCCATGTGGGGCTCCACCACGTCCATGGCCTACAAGCTCTACGAGGGCCTCCTGGAGGGCGGCGTGCCCGTCTCGATGCGCAGCCTCAAGACCAACCACATCTCCGACATCATGACCGACGTCATGATGTCCAGGGCGGTCATCATCGGAACGGCGACCATCAACAACAACGTGCTGCCAACGGTGGGTGCGATGCTGACCTACCTCAAGGGCCTCAAGCCCAAGAAGCGCATCGGCTTCGCCTTCGGCTCGTACGGATGGAACCCCCGCGTCCTCGGGGACGTGGAGGCGATGATGGACGACCTGGGATGGTCCCGGCCGGTGGAGTCGGTCAACATCAACTACGTGCCGGACCCGGAGGAGCTCCGCGAGGTCAAGGCGATGGGCCTGGAGCTGGCGAGGCACATCCTGGAATGAAGAGGAGGGAGAGAACCAATGTGCGAGACCTGCGGATGCGGACTGGCCGACAAGCCGGTTCAGTACGCGTGCGATTGCGGTGACGATTGCTCATGCTCGGTCATCGAGTTCGATGAGGTGCCCAACACGGTACCCTACTGCTGCGGTGTGCCGATGAAGCGCGTCAAGTGACCAACGCGTACTTTAATAATATGAAAGTCATAGCAATTAGAGGTGAGCGAGCATGAATGAATGGAAATGTGACAACTGCGGATACGTGACTTCCGCCGAGGCCCCACCGGGGGACGTGTGCCCTTCGTGCAAGGAGAAGTGCACCTGGCTCAACGTCACCTGCTACATACCCGAGTGCGAGCCCGGCGGGGTCGACCAGCGGTTGTGACCATTCACCGCCTATCCGGGGGGAGAACGGACTGGCGGAACATCAGCGATAGCCAAAACACTCAAGGAAGGAGGGTGAACATAGATGCCAGAACTAAAGGGTACCAGGACCGAGCACAATCTCCTGGCGTCCTTCGCCGGGGAGTCCCAGGCCCGAATGAGGTACACCTACTTCGCCAAGGTGGCGAGGAAGGAGGGATACGTACAGCTCGAGGCGATCTTCTTGGAGACCGCCGAGAACGAAAAAGAGCATGCCAAGCGCTTCTTCAAGCACCTTCAGGGCGGCATGGTGGAGATCCAGGCGGCCTACCCCGCCGGGGTCATCGGGACCACCGCCGAGAACCTGAAGGCCTCCGCGGAGGGCGAGAACGAGGAGTGGACCGAGCTCTACCCCTCCTTCGCCGACATCGCGGACGAGGAGGGCTTTCCCCAGATCGCCGCCACCTGGCGCATGATCGCGAAGGCCGAGGAGAGGCACGAGGCCCGGTACCTTTACTACCTCAAGCAGGTCGAGGAGGGCACGTTCTTCCTGCGGGACGCGCCCACCAGGTGGAAGTGCGGCAACTGCGGCTACGTCCACGACGGCACCGAGGCGCCCCAGATGTGCCCCGCCTGCCTGCACCCTCAGACGTACTTCGAGGAGTACCTGGTCAAGTACTAGCGGCCCCACCGGGCCGAGAGCGACGTACTGGCGATGGCCTGGACGTCCTTCCCATTTCGATTGCTGCACTCGGGACGCTGCCCACATAGGGAAAAACTACATATCCAGTCGCAGCCTGGATAAATGATGGTGAGACCAAGATGGAGCAGGCCTTCTGTCCGGGTTCGGCGTTCATCCGCACCCCGACCCTCACCATCAAGGAGTGCCCCGAGTGCGGGGCGGAGATCGAGATATTCTCCAACGACAAGTCGGTGAACTGCGAGAGGTGCGGTTTCACCGCCTACAACGACCAGCAGTCCTGCATCGACTGGTGCAAGTACGCCCGCGAGTGCTTCGGGGAGGAGGTCTACGACCGGCTCCGGGGCAACTCCGGGGAAGAGGCGGCGACCGCCGAAGAGGGCGGCGACTAGGTCCGGGACGACCCGCCCTGGGGCGGTCCTGGAGACCGCTGCGGGACCACCCCCGCATCACGAATATATATGGAGTTACCTTCTTATAGCGCGTCCCTATCGGGGGGATTGGAAGGACGGGGTGGAGGCTGAGGTGGTAAGCACCTTGTGCCCCCTTCTCCCGAGACCGTCAACCGGTCGAGGGACCCGGTTCGAACACGCACCGGAGGTAACTACATGATGTCAAAGAAGATGGCAGACGCTATCAACGAGCAGATCAACGCCGAGTTCTACTCCGCGTTCCTGTACCTGTCCATGGCGACCAAGCTGGAGGACATGACCCTCTCGGGCTTCGCCAACTGGATGAGGGTGCAGTACGAGGAGGAGGTCTTCCACGCCATGAAGTTCATGAACCACATGGCCGAGAGGGGCGAGCGGGTCATCCTCAAGGAGATCGCCGCTCCTGAGACCGAGTGGGACGGCCCCCACGCCATGTGGGCGGCGGCCTACGAGCACGAGACCAAGGTGACCGGGCTCATAAACGACCTGATGAGGATCGCCGTGGATGAGAACGACTTCGCCACCCAGCAGTTCCTGCAGTGGTACGTGGAGGAGCAGGTCGAGGAGGAGGACAACACCTCCACCATCCGCGACAAGATCGCCATGGTCCAGGAGATGCCCGGGGGCCTCTACATGCTGGACCAGGAGCTGGCGGCCAGGGCGTTCACGCCCCCCGCCGAGGGCGCCTGAGGGGAGGCCTCGTCATGATACGGGTGGGAGAGACCCTCCCAGAGGAGATGGCGTCCCTGGAGATCGACGGCTACCACGAGGACGAGTTCAAGAAGTTCAGGCTGGGCGACCACCGGGGCAAGTGGCTGGTGCTGCTTTTCTACCCGGCAGACTTCACCTTCGTGTGCCCCACCGAGCTGCAGGAGGCCCAGAAGTGGTACGGCAAGTTCAAGGAGGTGGGCGCCGAGGTCATGTCCGTCTCCACCGACACCAAGTTCGTGCACAAGGCATGGCACGACGAGTCCGACGCCATCGGCACCGTGGAGTACCCGATGCTCGCGGACCCCAAGCGGGAGCTGACGGACTTCTTCGGGACCTACAACCCAGGGAACGGCCTGTCCCGCAGGGCCACCTTCATATTCGACCCCGATGGCGTCCTCAAGCACATGGAGATCCACGACAACACCATCGGCAGGTCGGCCAAGGAGCTCTACCGGCGCGTCGTCGCCGCCAACTACGTGCGCGAGCACCCCGGAATGGTGTGCCCCGCCAGCTGGGAACCGGGCGACGACGTCATCGAGGACAGCATCAAGATGGTCGGCAAGATCTAGGAGGTGACGAGATGGACCTAGGGAACTACTCAACCGAGGACCTCATCCTATCCGCACTCAAGGCCGAGGTCGAAGCAAAGCACGTATACACCACCCTGGCGGAGGGCGTCAAGAACGCCTACCTGAAGGGCCGGCTCCAGTTCCTGGCAGAGGAGGAGGAGAAGCATAGGGCGTTCCTGGACCAGCTGTTCAAGAACGAGTTCGGAGGTCGCGAGCCCGTGCTCCCCGAGGCCTCCCCCGTGCCGATGCCTGACCTCAAGATACCCACGGAGCGGGTGCCCATCAGCACCGTCTTCAACGCGGGGATGGAGGCTGAGAGGGCGGCCTCGGAGTTCTACGCGGCGATGGCGACCCGGTGGGGAAAGGGCTCGGAGCCCTACGACATGCTGATGTACTTCTCCAAGATGGAGATGGGACACTACCGGCTGTTGGAGACGGAGCGGGACGCGGCCGCCGACTTCGAGGAGTTCGACTCGGTCTGGCCATTGATGCACGCGGGACCGTGAGACCAGAGGAGGAGACCACATGGCAGACATGGAAGAGCAGGTAATCTCAGTCATGAAGGAGCAGGGAAAGCCCCTGAAGGCGGCGGAGATCGCCGACCTGATGGACGTGGAGAAGAAGGAGGTGGACAAGGCCATGAAGGGCCTCAAGAAGACCGGTGCCATCTCCTCTCCCAAGAACTGCTACTGGGAACCCTCGGAGTGAGGACCCCCCCGTGGACGGGCGGTCCCAAGGTGGTCCGCGCTGTACAGATACCCACATATACCTGGTGGGCGCTCAAGAACTCGTGCCCGAGGAGCAGGTCGAGGAGGGTCCTGGTGGACCAGCAGGCGGGAGGGGCCCCCTCGTGATCACCATAACGGCCGCCTTGGTGACGGTCGCGGTCATATTCGCAGCCGTGACGCTGTTCCAGGCCGTGAAGGAGCCGGAGGACGAGCGGACGAGGGTCAGCTTCATATTGGAGGATGGAAGCTCCGTCCACTTCAGCTGCGAGGTCGCCGACAACCACTTCGAGAGGGTCGAGGGCCTCCAGCACAGGGAGGACCTGCCCGAGGGTTCGGGAATGCTCTTCATCTTCGATGAGCCTGAACCCCTCGGATTCATAATGCCCAACATGAACTTCCCCCTGGACATCATCTTCATCGCGGAGAACGGCACGGTCCTGAACGTGGAGGAGGCGGTCCCGGAGGAGCCAGGCACGCCCAGCTCCGAGTACGTCCGGTACCTGAGCGACGGCGAGGCGAAGTGGGTCGTAGAGGTCAACCAGGGACTGAGCCGGAAGTACGGGATAGGGCCCGGGACCCGTTTCGTCTACGAGAGTGAGGTCTGAGGACCACCCTCCCGGCCCCATACCGCAGTAAACCTTAAGTCGGGTGCCACTCTCTCGGTCCCCGAGGAGAGAAGATGGGAACCGAACACGTTCACGACCTAACGATAGTCCTCTGCGGCGAGGCCGGACAGGGCATCCAGACGGTTGAGCACGTCCTCACCCGGGTGCTGAAGCGCTCCGGCTACCACGTGTTCGCCACCAAGGAGTACATGTCGCGGGTGCGTGGAGGTCACAACTCGACCGAGATCAGGGTCAGCACCGAGCGGGTGGCCGCCCACGTGGACCGCATCGACCTGCTCATACCCTTGGGCCCGGGGGCCATCGAGCACCTGGGGGACAGGGTCAACAAGGACACCCTGGTCCTCGGCGACTGCGCCGTCCTGGGCGAGTGCAGCCACCTGGGGAGCGATCATGTAATCCACGACGTACCATTCACCGCGATGGCGGAGGAGCTGGGCTCGAAGATGTACGCCAACGTCATAGGCACCGGCGTGGTGGCGGGTCTCCTAGACGCCGACGCCCAGGTCTTCCACGAGTTCCTGCGCGAGACCTTCTCCCGCAAGGGGGACAAGGTCGTGGCCGACAACATCGAGGCGGCCAACATGGGCATGGCCCTGGGCAGGGAGTACAAGAAGGAGGGCCTGATGGTGGCCAACATACCCAAGGACCCGGCCATCAAGGACGAGGTCCTCCTGAACGGGGCGGAGGCGGTGGCCACTGGTGCCGTGGCCGGAGGATGCAACGTCATCACCTCTTATCCCATGTCCCCCTCCACCGGGGTCCTGGTGTTCCTCGCCCAGCACGCCAAGGAGTTCGACATCCTGGCGGAGCAGGCGGAGGACGAGATAGCCGCCATCAACATGGCCCTGGGTGCCTGGTACGCCGGCGGCCGCGGCCTGGTCACCACCTCGGGTGGCGGCTTCGCCCTCATGGTGGAAGGCATCAGCCTGGCGGGCATGATGGAGAGCCCCGTCGTCGTCCACCTGGCCCAGCGCCCCGGACCCGCGACCGGGCTACCCACGAGGACCGAGCAGGGGGACCTGAACCTGGTGCTCTACGCGGGACACGGCGAGTTCCCACGGATAATACTGGCACCCGGTGACATCCACGCGGCCTTCCACCTCACCCGGCAGGCCTTCGACCTGGCGGACCGCTTCCAGGTCCCCGTCTTCGTCCTCACGGACCAGTACACCGTTGACTCCTACTACAACACTCCCCCCATGGACATGTCCTACGGTCCCGTGGAGAGCCATGTGGTACCCACCTCCGCCGACTACGTCAGGTACGCGCTCACCGAGGACGGCATCTCCCCCAGGGGGATCCCCGGTCTGGGCGACGGACTGGTCAAGGCGGACTCGGACGAGCACTACGAGGACGGCACCATCACCGAGGAGGAGGCGGTGCGGAACGCCCAGAACGAGAAGCGCCTCCGAAAGGCGGCCGCCATCGCGGAGGCGGCCATCCCCCCGAGGTACGAGGGCCCCGAGAGCCCCAAGCTCATGGTCATCGGTTGGGGGTCCACCTACCACGCCATCAGGGAGGCCATAGTCGACCTGGGGCGGGATGACGTGGCCCACCTGCACCTGGAGCAGGTGTACCCGCTCCCCCCGGACGTGGCCTACCGTCTCCTCAACGCGGGGAGGGTGCTCCTGGTTGAGGGCAACGCCACCGCCCAGATCGGCAGGCTCATCCACAGCGAGACGGGCTTCGAGATCGAGGACAGGCTGCTGAAGTACAGCGGCATGCAGTTCTCCGTCGAGGAGATAGAGGCGCGCCTTCGCGAGATGATGAGGGAGGTGGACTGAATGGTCGACCCCAACGCCTACGACATGGGCGACATCGACATAGCCTGGTGTCCCGGCTGCGGCAACTTCAACATCCTCAAGGCCATCAAGCGGGCGCTGGTCGAGCTGGGCCGAGGGCCCCGGGAAGTGGTCATGGTCTCCGGCATCGGCCAGGCGGCGAAGATACCCCAGTACATGGACGCCAACTACTTCAACGGCCTCCACGGCAGGGCCCTGGGCCCCGCCACCATGATCAAGTCGGTGAACCCCCGGATGACGGTCATCGCAGAATCGGGCGACGGCGACATGTACGGCGAGGGCGGCAACCACTTCGTGCACACCATCCGCCGGAACCTGGACATCACCAACATCGTCCACGACAACATGGTCTACGGCCTGACCAAGGGCCAGGCCTCCCCCACCAGCATGATGGGCTTCAGGACCCCGGTGCAGGTGGACGGTGCGATACTGGAGCCCTTCAACCCCCTGGCGGTGGCCATCTCCCTCAACGCCCCCTTCGTGGCCCGGGCGTACGCCAACGACGTGGACCAGACGGTCGGGATAATCAAGGAGGCGATACTGCACAAGGGCTACTCCCTGGTGGACGTGCTCCAGCCCTGTGTGACGTTCAACAAGGTCAACACCCACGGATGGTTCCGGGATAACTCATATTACCTGGAGGAAACTCACAATAGCGAAGACCGGGTGGAGGCCTTCAGGCGAGCCACCGAGACGGACCGTCTCCCCCTGGGCGTTTTCTACCGCGTCGAGGGCCGGCGGACCTTCGAGGAGAACCTGGGCGTGTACGCCTCCGACGACACCCCCATCCACGAACGGCCCATCGACCGCCGACAGCGCCTCGACGGCCTCCTCCGGACCATGAGATGACCGGAGGAGAATTCTTGGCACAACCGAACGGAACCATCAAGGTGGGCGACAAGGCTCCCTACTTCGCGCTAAAGGACCAGCACAAGCGGGAGCACAGATTGACGGAGTACAAGGGAAAGCGGGTCCTGCTCGCCTTCCACCCCCTGGCATGGACGCCGGTGTGCGGGGACCAGATAAGGACCCTGGAGAACCTGCACGACTCCTTCGAGGAGCTCAACACGGTCCCCCTGTCGGTCAGCGTGGACAGCCCCCCTGCCAAGCTTGCCTGGGCCGAGACGATGGGCATCAAGCGGCTCTCGATGCTCTCCGACTTCTGGCCCCATGGCGAGCTCACCAGCAAGATGGGACTCCTCCGCGAGGTCAGCGGCTTCGCCGAGCGGGCGAACGTGATCATAGACGAGGAGGGCCGCGTGGCCTGGGTCAAGGTCTACGAGGTGCCGGAGAACCCGGACATCGACGAGGTCCTGGATGTACTGATGGAAATGGATAACTGAGGAGGATAAGGAGATGAACATAGAGGTGGGAAGCGAGGCCCCGTCCTTCTGCGCGAAGGACACCTACGGCAAGGAACACTGCCTGGACGACTACAAAGGGAAGTGGGTGGTGCTGTACTTCTACCCGAAGGACAACACCCCCGGCTGCACCGTGGAGGCGACGGAGTTCACCGAGAAGAAGGGCGAGTTCGCGAAGATGGACGCCGAGATCATCGGCGTCTCGGGCGACTCGGAGAAGAGCCACCAGAACTTCACGAAGAAGCACGACCTGGACATAACGCTCCTCTCGGACCCCGAGCACGGCATCATGGAGCCCTACGGTGCCTGGGCCGAGAAGAAGATGTACGGCAAGACCTTCATGGGCATCGTCCGGAGCACCGTGCTGATCGACCCCGACGGCAAGGTCGCCCACGTATGGCCAAAGGTCAAGGCCAAGGGCCACGCCGATGCGGTCAAGGAGAGGCTGACGGAGCTCCAGGACTGAGTCCGTATCCGTTCCCTGAGCGCCCCTCACATGTGCGCCAGCATATGAAAGGGTCATATACCCATAACGTGCAGTACAGCAATGGAGGTTGAAGATCATGGACGTAAGGGAAGCGATCGACAGACGCAGGGCCTACAGGTCCTTGGAGCCCGTCGAAATAACAGAGGAGATAGTCAACGACCTGGCCAGCGCGGCCCACAAGGCGCCGAGCTGCTTCAACAACCAGTCCTGGCGCTTCGTGTTCGTGTACGGCAAGGAGAACCTGGAGCGGATGCACGAGGCCCTGACCAAGGGAAACGCGTGGGCGAAGGACGCCTCTCTGATGATAGTGGTGATCTCCAAGCCAGACCTGGACTGCCAGCCGAAGGACCGGGACTACAACATGTTCGACACCGGTCTTGCCACCGGATTCCTGATGCTCCGCGCCACGGAGATTGGCCTGGTGGCCCATCCGACCGCGGGCTACAGCGTTGGCAAGACCCGTGAGATCCTTGGCATCCCCGACGATTTCACGATCATCACCATCATCCACGCGGGCAAGCTCTCGTCGAGCATCTCAGGGCACCTGGAGGAGTGGCAGCAGGAGCGGGACAGAGGTCCCCGCGTCCGCCGCCCCCTGGAAACGGTGGCCCACCACAATGCGTACGACCCTTCCATGGAGCCCGAGGACGACAAGGACAAGGGCTCGGAGTTCGGCTGGCCCGAGGGCGACTGGCTAGACATGGAGCTGGAATGGCCCGCCGAGGACCTACACCGCTGAGGACCCAGGACCGGTCGACATGAGCAAGAGGGCGAAGAGGGGTGACGCGACCCCCAGGTCAAAAGGGAAGAACCGACTGGGCGGCGAGAAGAGCCCCTACCTCCTACAGCACGCGGACAACCCGGTGGACTGGTACCCCTGGGGCGAGGAGGCCTTCGAGACGGCGCGCCGGGAGGACAAGCCCATCTTCCTGTCCATCGGCTACTCCACCTGCCACTGGTGCCACGTCATGGCCCACGAGTCCTTCGAGGACCCGGCGGTGGCCGAGATGATGAACGAGCACTTCGTCAACATCAAGGTGGACCGGGAGGAGCGGCCCGACATCGACGGCATCTACATGACGGTGTGCCAGATGATGACCGGCAGCGGGGGATGGCCCCTGACCATCGTCATGACCCCCGACAAGCGTCCCTTCTTCGCGGGCACCTACTTCCCCAAGGAGAGCCGCTTCGGCAGGGCGGGGATGACCCAGCTCCTTCCACAGCTGGCCAAGGTCTGGAGGGAGCAGCGGGACGAGGTGGACGCCTCCGCCGACACCATCGCCACCGAGCTGGTCAAGTTCACCACCACCGCGAAGGGCGACGACATGGACGACAGGTACCTGAACACCGCCGCCCTGCAGCTCAACCAGCGCTTCGACGAGGAGCACGGCGGCTTCGGCGACGCCCCCAAGTTCCCCTCGCCCCACCAGCTGACCTTCCTGCTCCGGTTCTGGAGGAGGGAGGCGGACGAGTGGTCCAAGGAGATGGTCGTGAGGACGCTCCGGGCGATGAGGATGGGCGGGATCTACGACCACGTGGGCTTCGGCTTCCACCGCTACTCCACCGACGCCCGGTGGCTGGTGCCCCACTTCGAGAAGATGCTCTACGACCAGGCCGGTCTGCTGATGGCGTACACCGAGGCGTTCCAGGCGACGGGGGAGTCGGAGTTCAAGCAGGTCGCCGACGAGATAGCGGAGTACGTACTCCGGGACATGACCTCCCCCGAGGGGGCCTTCTACTCCGCCGAGGACGCCGACAGCGAGGGGGAGGAGGGCANNGGTGTGGAACGTCACCGCCGGGGGTAACTTCCACGAGGAGGCCACCGGTAGGGCCACTGGCGCCAACGTGCTCCACCTCACCGAGACGATGAAGGGGTCCGCCATGGCCCTGGGGACGGACGAGAGGGAACTGGCCACTCGGATGGAGGACATCCGGGAACGGCTCCTGGAGGCCAGGTCCCGAAGGGT